>TARA_B100000963_G_scaffold356692_1_pt1 | contig 21109 bp, 18 predicted proteins | sample TARA_B100000963 | Tara Oceans TARA_B100000963 (sample SAMEA2622097) | marine metagenome | biome: marine biome (ENVO:00000447); feature: surface water layer (ENVO:00002042); material: "saline water (ENVO:00002010), including plankton (ENVO:xxxxxxxx)" | depth 5 m | reverse complement strand
GTGATCTTTAACTTTTCTAAAATTTTCATATTTGTCTATTACCAAAACTGGAAGAAATTTTTTTTTATAAAAAATTTTTACAGGATAATCACGAGAAGGACCTTGTCTTAAGTTCACTTCACTATATCTAAGGGTTAGAAAGTAATCTTCTTTAGCAAAACTTTTTGATTCAAAAAAAATTAAAATTAATGATACTAATACTAATTTGAACATTTATTAATACAATTAGGATTTATTGTAATCTTAGATTTTCTAAATTTTGTCTTTAATCCATCAAAAATAATTATGTTGTTATTGAGATCTTCTTTAATAGATAATATTGATTTAATAACTTCATTAGCTTGTAAAGATCCCATTACACCAGGGACTGGAGAAAATATTCCCTCACTTTGACAGCTATTATTTAGGTCTGGAATTTCGGGCATAAAACATCTGTAACATGGTCCTTTTTTTTTAAAATTAAATTTAATCAAATGTCCGTCAAATTTGCTTATTGCAGCAGAGATTAGTAATTTTTTACTTTTTACACAATAGTCATTAATTAAATATCTTGTTTGATAATTATCAGTACCATCACAAATTATGTCAAAGTCTTTGAAAATATTTTCTATATTTTTAGAATTAATTTTTTTTTTAAAGTCAATTATTCTTACTTTATTGTTTATTTTTTTTACCCATTTTTTTGCCTGAATTACCTTATATTTTCCAATATCTTTCTCTGTAAATAAAGTTTGTCTGTTTAAGTTTGAGAGCTCAACTTTATCATTATCAACTATTCCTATTTTTCCAACACCCGAGGCAGTAAGGTACATCAACAATGGACAACCTAAACCACCCATACCTACAATTAATACCCTAGACATTAAAATCTTTTTTTGTCCAGCTACACCAATTTTTTTTAGTTTAATTTGTCTATCGAATCTTTTAATTTGACTGAGATTAATTTGCATCTTTTAAATTCCGGTTGATCCAAAACCGCCTTTTCCCCTTAAAGTTTCTTCTAATTCATCTACTTCTTCAAGCTCTACCTGAATAACTGGAGAAACAACCATTTGAGCAATTCGTAGACCTTTTTCAACTCGAAAATTATTTTTTCCTAAATTAATTAATATTACTTTTATTTCCCCTCTATAATCAGCATCAATCGTACCTGGCGTATTTAATACACTAATCATGTTCTTGGCTGCTAATCCTGATCGAGGCCTAATTTGAATTTCATAACCTTTTGGAATAGATACAGATAAACCCGTTGGAATAATAGCTGAAGAATTAGGTGTGATCTCAATCGATGATTTTATATGTGCTGAAAGATCCATACCTGATGATCCGGCAGTTTCGTATTTGGGTAATGAAATTTCCTTTGATGATCTTTTAATTAGTATTTTTATCATTCATCAAAAGTTTATCTAAAACAATTTTAACAATTACGTTAGCAATATAGCTTTTTTTATTTTTTTTTATATTTTGAATTTTCCCATTTTTTTCAATAATTGAAACTTTATTAAAATCAGAATTAAACCCTGTATCTTTTTTCGAGACGTCATTAGCTATCATTAAATCACAGTATTTATTTTTCATTTTTAATTGTGAATTCTTAACAATATTTTCTGTTTCTGCGGAAAACCCAACAACAATTTTTGGTCTTGCTTTGTTATTTTTTCCTAAAAAATTTAAAATATCAGGACTTTTCTCTAATTTAACTGTATTAAAATTTTTTTCATCTTTTTTAATTTTTTTACTAATTTTATTTATAGGCGCATAATCTGCTACTGCAGCTGCACAAATTGCAACATCGACTGGTAATAATTTTTTAACTTCATTCAACATATCTCTTGCAGAAGTAACTTTTTTAACTTTTAAACTTTTTGAAAAATTTATGCTAGATGGGCCCGAAACCAATGTGGTTTCTATTCCTAATTTTTTTAATGCAAGGGCTAACTCGTAGCCTTGTTTGCCGCTCGATTCATTTGAAATATATCTTATAGGATCTAAATATTCTCTTGTGGGTCCAGTAGTAACTAAAGCTTTAAAATTTTTGTTTTTGACAATGTCTTTTTTTTCAAAATATTCTTTCAGATAAGAGAAAATTTGCCTAGGACTAGACATTTTTCCTTCACCATATTCACCACACGCCATCTCACCCGTTACTGGGCCAATAAAACTGTATCCATAATCTTGTAAAATTTTTACATTTTTCTGTGTAGCTTTATGAAGCCACATTCTTACATTCATTGCGGGGACTAAAAGTATTTGTTTGTTAGATGCCAGTATAATTGTTGTTGCTAAATCTTCTGCTTTTCCGATACTCAACTTAGTCATAAAATTAGCGGTTGTTGGCAACACGATAACTAAATCTGCCCAACGGGATAATGCAATGTGATCAATCTCAGCTTCATTATTTTTATCAAAGATGTCCTCAAATATTTTATTTTTGGTTAAAGCTGTAAGAGATAGTGGTGTAACAAATTCCTTGCCACTCTTAGTTAAAACAGCTTTTACATTTACATTATTTTTTTTTAAAAGTCTTATTAAATCAAGAGATTTGTAAGCAGAAATTCCACCACCAATTATCAAAAGAATTTTTTTATTATTTAAAGTCATTATAATATTAAAATACTAATAAAATAAAAATTACAACACCAAATGAACCAATAATTATATTATTTTTGAAATTCTTCAATTTCATTTGTTCAATTTCTAGATTTTTATTGCTTCCCTGAACAATATTGAGCTTACCTTCCGCTAATAATTGTAGTGCATAATTTGCTTTATCCATCAAATCTGGGAACTCAGGAATTCTTTTGATTATCTCTGCAGAAGTATTTAAAGCAGTGTCAATTTTTGATTTAGGACTTTTAATAGATTTTAACCATTCTTCTAAAACTGGCCTCGATACCTCCCAAATGTTTGTTTCAGGATACAATTTTCTAGCAACACCCTCAACTACAACCATGGTTTTTTGTAATAGCAATAAAGATGGTTGAGTTGCCATATTAAATTTTTCAGTAATTTCAAATAATTGTGCTAATAAATTTCCACCTGAAATATCCTTTATTGATTGCCCGAATATTGGTTCACCAACCGATCTTAAAGCTTGAGCGAACTCTTCTTTAGAAGCGTCTTGTGGTACTAACCCAGCTTGGAAATGAACTTCAGCAACTTTTATGTAATCTCTTTGAATAAAACCATATAATATTTCTGCTAAAAATTTTCGATTATTTTTATCCAACCTTCCCATAATTCCAAAATCAACAGGAATAATGTTACCTTTGCGGTCTACAAAAAGATTACCTTGATGCATATCACCGTGAAAGAAACCGTCTCGCACTGCTTGTTTTAAAAAATGTTGTATTAAATTTTCAGCTAAGTATTTTAGATCAATACCATAGTTTTTTAATGTATGGTACTCACGTATTGAAACTCCGTCAACTTTATCCAGTGTAAGTATTTTTTTTGTAGTAAAATTCCAAAAAATTTTGGGAACATTAAATCCTTTATCATTTTTTGTATTTTCAAATAGTTCATTTGCAGCTGCTGCTTCAAATCTTAAATCCATTTCGATATTGGTTATTTCTCTAAGCAAATGCACAACTTCTACTAACTTAAGCCTTTTGGCTTTTGAAAAAGTATTTTCTACAATGTATGCAAAAAGCATTAGAGCATCCAATTCTTCATTGAATAGCTTTTCTATATCAGGTCTTAAAATTTTAATTGCAACTTCCTTATATTCATTAGCATCCTTGATTTTGGCTACATGAACTTGAGCTATAGAAGCAGCAGCTATTGGTTCACTTATATCTATTAATTTTTCGAATTGTTTATCACCTATTTCTCTTTTTATAATTTTTTTTGCTTCGTAAAGATCAAAAGCAGGAACCTTGTCTTGCAATTTTTCTAAACTTTGTGCAGTTTTTTCCCCAATAATATCGGGTCTTGTAGCTAAAAACTGACCTAATTTAATGAAAGTAGTTCCCATCCCTTGTAACGCCAAGCAAAGTTTTTCCTCAGGACTTTTTTGGTTGTTAGTATTTGTAGATTGTATTCCTACTGACATAAAGTCAAAAAATAATTTAATAAAAATCGGTATATTATAAATTTGATTTATGGTTTCTACAGCGCCAGAAGCAGAAAGTTTTCTAGCAATCTTAAATAATAAAAATATTCGTTTAAACATTTAGATTTTCCACCCAGAATGTATAGCAGAAATACCATTAGAAAGGTTTCTATATTCAACTTTAGAAAAGCCATTTTTCTCAATTAAATTTGCTAAATCTTCTTGATTATGAAATTTTTTAATACTTTCAATTAAATATTCGTAGGGTTTTGCAGATCCGACTATATATTTTCCTATAATAGGAATTGTTTTTGCATATTGGTTGTACATCAAATCAATTAATTCATTCTGTATTTTTGAAAATTCTAAACACATAAACCTTCCTCCTGGCTTAAGAACTCTGTGGGCTTCTTTTAAAGCTTCATCTATATTTAGTACATTTCTTAAACCATAACTTATAGTATAAAAATCGAATTGATTTTCTGAAAATGGAAGTTTTTCAGCATTAGACTTGTACCATTTTATATTTTTAAAATTATTTAAATTCTCTTTACCTGCTAAATACATTTCATTATTAGGTTCAACACAAGATATTTGACAAAGATTTTTATTTTTTTTTGAGTAAAGTTTTGCAATATCCCCTGTGCCTGACGCAACATCAATAAGAGTATCTTCTGGGCTAGGATTCATCCAATCAATCAATTTATTTTTCCATAAACGATGAATACCCAAGGACATAATGTCGTTCATCAAGTCATATTTTTTATGAACTTTTGAAAATACAGAATTGACTAGTTTAGATTTATCTTGGATAGTATTTTTCATAAACAAATTATATGCCAGAATTACCAGAAGTTGAAGTTGTTAAAAGGTCCCTTAAAAAAACTATTACTAATTTGACTATAAAAAATATAAGAATTAATAATTCATTATTAAGATATAAGGTTAATAAATTAGTTTTAAAGAGAATAATTGGTCTAAAAATCAAAAGTATAGAAAGAAGATCAAAATATTTGCTTTTCTTTTTTTATAAAAGTGAACTTGTGATGATAGTTCATTTGGGAATGACCGGTAAATTTTTCATTTCTAAAAATAAACAGCAATTTAAGACAAGTTTTTATTATAATCTAAATGAAAAGAAAGATAATAAACATAATCATATAATATTCTTTTTTAAAAACAAAAATAAATTAATTTATAATGATGTAAGGAAATTTGGTTTTATTAAATTTGATTTAAGAAAAAAACTTAAAGATAATAAACACATATCTTTACTAGGTGCAGAACCATTAGAAAATAAATTCAATTTTACATATTTCAAAACTTATATAAAAGGAAGAAAAAGGTTAATTAAAGATATTTTAATGGATCAAAAATTTATCTCAGGTTTAGGAAATATTTATGTAAATGAAATTTTGTTTCTTAGCAAAGTACACCCATTCAGAATGGTGAAAGAATTGAAAAATTATGAGATAAAATTGATTATATTTAATACAAAAAAAATATTAAAAAAGGCGATTATCTCAGGAGGATCTTCTATTAAAAATTTTTCAAGCCTTAGCGGTAAATCAGGAAATTTTCAGCAATTCTTCCAGGTGTATGGAAAAGAAGGAGAAAATTGTTCTAATTTTGATTGTAATGATTTAATTCAAAAAAAGGCTATATCAAATCGAGCTAGTTTTTTTTGTTCTAATTGTCAAAAATATTAAAGTTGACCGATATTATGCTGCACTATATACATCTTTTAACATGCCAAACACAAAATCAGCAATTAGACGGGTCAGACGAGTAAAAAATCAAACTCAAATTAATAGAATTCGGAAAAGTAAATATAAAAATGCAGTAAAAAAAATGGAATTATTGATCAAGGCCAAAGAAAAAGCTAAAGCAAAGAAATATTTCTCAGAATTTCAATCAATTCTAATGCAGGTTGCTAAAACTGGAACAATTAATAAAAAAACTGCTGCTAGAAAAATATCGAAGATTTCAAAAAAGATTTAATCTGTCTTAAACTTCAAGTTGATAAAATTGCTAAGTTTTTTCTATATTTAGTTTCAAAATAATCATTCTGTTTAAATATTGTTTTTAGTTTAAATTTTTTTTAAATTTCTATCTTAACGTTAACTTTACAACCTAAGTTAATTTATTTTTCATTACAACCTGTAGCTAGTTGCAAAAGGTTTTTAAACAGAGTTTAAAGGAATTTCTTTAAGAAATAAGCACATGGAAAAAAATAATAGCAAAAAGCAGAACGTATACATTTCCGAAGAAGAAAATACTATCAAATGGGAAGATATACAGAGCTTATTTAAAATTACATTTGGTAGTGAAGTTTATTCTAGTTGGCTTCAAAAAATTTCCTTAATAAAGGAGTTTAATGACTATCTTATACTAGGAGTTCCAACTAGATTTTTTCGTGACTGGATAGTGTCCAGATATCTAGATAAAATTTTAGAACAGGTTAAAAAAGCCAAGCCATCTTTGAATCGAATAGAATTTAAGATTATAGAGGAAAGCAAAAATGATTCTGAACTAATTAAAATAAATGAATTGAATAAAGTAACAGAAATAAAAGATTCTATACTTAATTACAATAGACTTAACCCAAATCTAAATTTTGATAGTTTTATTCAAGGAAAAAGCAACGAAATTGCATTATCCTATTCGAAAAAAATTTGTGAGCACTTATCAAGGTATAATCCATTATATATTTGTGGTGGTGTTGGATTGGGTAAAACACACCTGTTAAATGCGATCGGTTTAGAGCTTCAAGGGGAAAACAATGTGATGTTTATATCGGCAGAGAGATTTATGTATCATTTTATAAAATCAATTAAAAAAAATGACATGGTAAATTTTAAAGATTTTTTCAGAAAATCCTCAGTTTTTATAATTGATGATATACAATTCATACGAGGAAAAGAGAGCCTACAAGAAGAATTTTTTCATACATTCAATAGTTTAATGGAAAAAGGTTCACAAATAATAATTTCAGCAGACAGAACACCCATGAAATTGGATAGGGTACAAGAAAGAATTAAATCAAGATTAGCAGGAGGTTTAGTAGTCGACATTGAGATTCCAGATCTTGAATTAAAAACAAAAATTATCAAAAAAAAGATTATGGAGATAGAGAGTCAGTTTAAGGAAAGGATAAATCTAAGCGATGAAGTAATTAATTATGTTGCTAATGAAAGCAAAGCAAGCATTAGAGAGTTAATTGGCATACTTAATCGAGTAATCGCATTTAGCAGAGTTCATAATAAAGTTCTAACTCTTTCTGATTGTAAAAATATTTTAAAAGATGTTTTTAGCCAGATCAAAGTTATTACAGTAGATAAAATTCAAAATGTAGTATCCAATTATTATAATATACCTTTAAGTGATATGCTTTCACAAAGAAGGTCAAGGCCGTTAGCAAGACCGAGACAAGTAGCAATGTATTTAGCAAAAAAAATGACATCTAGATCGTTACCAGAAATTGGTAGAAGATTTGCAAACAGAGACCATACAACTGTAATACATGCCGTAAAAACCATTACGAGATTGTCTGAGCAGGATGATGAAATGAAGAAAAATATTAACCAGATTAAAGATCTTTTGCAAGAACAGTAAAAAATGCAGTTTATTGTAAAAAGAGATATCTTACTAAAATCTTTAAATTTTGTTCAAGGCATAGTCGAAAAAAAAAATACACTACCAATTCTTTCAAATGTTTTATTACAACTGAAGAATAATAAATTATCAATAGTAGCGACAGATCTTGATATCGTGTTTTATGATGAAATTAGTGATGTCAAAACTTTGAAGGAAGGTAGCACAACTACTTCAGCAGCCATTCTTTACGATATTTTAAGAAAAATTTCATCTAACTCAGAGTTGAAGTTTGATCAAAAAACAGAGAACAAATTAAGTTTAAATAGCGACAATTCAGATTTTAATTTATTATGTCTTCCGACAGACAATTTTCCAACGTTTACAGATGAATTTGAAGATGAAGAAATCGAGGTTGATAACAGTAAATTTTTAAAACTTTTAAATAAAACTAAAATTGCAATTTCCAATGATGATACTAGACATTACTTAAATGGTATTTATCTTCATCTTACAGAAGGCCATGGAAGAAATTTTCTTACTGGTGTTGCAACTGATAGTCACAGACTTTCATCAAGTAGCCTCGAAATTGAAAAACCTAACAATTTTTCTTCATTAATCTTGCCAAGAAAAACAGTATATCAATTATGTGCATTACTAGCTGAAATAAATGATAAATTAAAAATTCAAATGAGTGAAAATAAAATTAAATTTACTCTTGGCAATATAAAACTAATTTCAAAAGTAATAGATGGTAAGTTTCCAGACTACAAAAAGGTTGTTCCTATAAATAATGATAAAACACTTACTGTGCTTACAAAGGATTTTATTAATTCTATAGAGAGAGTAACAAGTGTTTCTTTAGATAGAAAAGAAGGCGTAAAACTAGTAATAAACAAAGATAAAGTTCAACTTTCAGTCAATAGCGCTAATTCTGGTGACGGAAATGAAGTAATAAATGCAAAATTTAGTGCAGAAAATATTAATATAAGTTTCAACTCCAAATATTTAATAGATATTGCATCGGAAATCGAAGACAAAAATTTGAAAATTAACCTGAAAGATTCTGTATCACCAGTTTTAATAGAAGATCAAACTGATAAAAACAGTTATTACGTTATAATGCCCATGAAAATCTGACTTTAGTTAAAAATACAATTTTTTTTTAATTTAGTGTTAAAACCATTGATATTAAATAATTTTAGACCACTACTACTAAGGTAGGTTTTATCTTAACCAAAAAAAATGGTATAAATAATTATCTTTTATAAAACAATGTCAAAAAAATCTGCAACAAATACCATACCCACTTACGGCGCGGACTCAATAAAAGTCCTTAAAGGCTTAGATGCTGTAAGAAAAAGACCGGGCATGTACATAGGAGATACCGACGATGGTTCTGGTTTGCACCATATGGTTTTTGAAGTTGTTGATAATGCGATAGATGAAGCTTTAGCCGGACATTGTAAGAATATCACTATTACAATGAATCAAGACAATTCAGTTTCTGTTGAAGATGATGGTAGAGGTATTCCTGTTGACTTACATAAAGGTGAAAAAATGTCAGCAGCAGAAGTAATAATGACTCAATTGCATGCTGGTGGAAAATTTGACCATGATTCCTACAAAGTTTCTGGAGGCCTACATGGTGTAGGTGTTTCAGTAGTAAATGCATTATCTGAAAAATTAGATTTAAGCATATTTAGAGAAGGTAAGGAATATACAATAAAATTTAGCAATGGAAATACGATTAAACCATTAAAACAAACAGGTAAAACTAAAAAAAGAGGTACAAAGATAAATTTTTTGCCGTCAAAAGAAGTATTTTCTTATACAAAATTTAATTCAACTATTTTAGATAAAAGAATAAGAGAATTAGCCTTTTTAAATAAGGGAATAAATATAAAATTAATTGACCAAACTTCAAAAAAAGAGAAACAATTTGTTCACAAATACGATGGAGGAATAGTTGAATTTGTTAAACACATTAATAGCAAAAAACCAATTTTAGTAAACAAAAATGAGAAAGAAGTTTTTAAAAAGCCTATTTACGTTACTGCAACAAAAAATAACGTTGTTGTAGAGTGCTCTTTTGAGTGGAATGCTGGTTATTCAGAAGAAGTTTTGCCATTTACAAATAATATTCCTCAAAAAGATGGCGGTACACATTTATTAGGATTTAGAAGTGCTTTAACAAGGGTGATAAATAAATATTTTCATGAGCGAAGTAAAAAAAATAAATTTACCTTGTCTGGCGAGGATATTAAGGAAGGATTAACAGCAGTCTTATCAATCAAAATGCCTGATCCTAAATTTTCATCTCAAACTAAAGATAAGTTAGTATCGTCAGAAATAAGATTGATAGTAGAAAGCATTATAAATGATAGAGTGTCAACTTGGTTTGATCAAAATCCTACTGTTGCAAAAGTAGTATTAGAGAAAATTACCCAAGCGGCAATGGCGCGTGATGTTGCAAGAAAAGCTAGAGACAGTGTTAGAAGAAAAGGATCTTTCGAATTATCGGGCTTACCAGGTAAACTTGCAGATTGTCAAATCCAAAGGAAAGAAGGTACAGAGTTGTTCATAGTGGAAGGAGACTCTGCCGGTGGATCTGCGAAACAAGGTAGAGTAAGGGAGTATCAAGCAGTACTCCCATTAAGAGGTAAAATATTAAACACATTTGTAAACGGCAAATCAAATGGAAGCGACAATGACACAAAAGCTTTATCTAAAATGATGTCATCTAACGAAATAGTAACATTAATTAATGCATTAGGAACTGGCTCAAAAGATTTTAATATTGAAAATTTAAGATATGATAAAATTATTATTATGACTGATGCAGATGTGGACGGTTCACACATTAGAACTTTATTATTAACTTTTTTTAACAATTATCCTTTTAACGAATTAATAGAAAAAGGTCACATATTTTTAGCACAACCTCCGTTGTTCAAAGTAACAAAGTCTAATAAAAGTGTTTATATTAAAGATGAAAAATCTTTAGAAAATTATATTTTAGATGTTTCTGGAAAACTAGATAAAAAATTAAAAAAAGGTTCTTCAGAATATAATAAATTCATGCAAGAACAAAGAGATAAGCTTTCAATTCAAAGATTTAAAGGACTTGGTGAAATGAACCCCGAAGAGTTATGGGCAACTACTTTAAATCCTGAAGACAGAAGTTTGCTTAAAGTTCAATATACTAGAGGGACTAAGGAAAAATCGAAAGAAGACCAAAAAATGATTGAGATTTTAATGGGAGATGATGTTGCGCCAAGAAAAGATTTTATCACCAGCAATGCCTTAGACGTAGCTAATCTTGATATTTAGATATAAAAAGATATGAATTTTTCTACTCTGTTCAGATTAGGAGAAAACCTCAATTTAGATAGAAAAACGTTAATTATTTTAAGGTGGATCGCTATTACAGGTCAGTTATTTGCGATTAATATAGTTTATTTTTACCTTAATTTAACTTTTCCTATATTAATAGCACATGTAATAATAATAATTGGTTTAATCACCAATCTAGTTCTTCAATTTAAGGTAAAATCTATATTATTAAAAGATTTTTACGCAAGTATTTTCTTAATTTATGACTTAATTCAACTTAGTTTATTATTATATTTGACTGGTGGAATTTCAAACCCATTTTCTATTTTAATGATAATTCCTGCAATAATTTCATCAACATTTTTGAGCATGGGAACAACTATTGTTTTAGGTTTCTTAACTATTACATTCTTATTTTTATTAACTGTATTTCACCATCCATTACCTGGAATACATGATGGAAATGTAATTTTTCCAAAGCTATATTTAATTGGATATTTTATTGCAATTATCATTGGACTAATTTTTTTAAGTTACTTCGGAGTAAGATTTGCTGGCGAAAGTAAAAGAAGATCTGATGCAGTAAATAAATTGCAACAAGTAATAGCAAAGGAATATGAATTAGAGTCACTTGGCGGTCAAGCAGCAGCAGCAGCACATTCTCTAGGCACACCTTTAGCAACTATTAGTGTTGTATCAAAAGAGCTGAAGAAAGAACTAAAAAATAATAAGGAAGTTTCAAAAGATATTGATTTATTAATTAGCCAAACTAAAAGATGTGGTGAAATACTTAAACAAATTTCAAAAAAGCAAATTGCAGAAGATGTATTTTTAAGTAAAACAAGTCTAGAAAGTTTATTATCTGAAATAATTGACTCATTTCAGGAAACTTCATCAAAAAAAATCGAATTAGTTGTATTTGAAGATAATAATAAAGTTAATTTCAAACGTTCTCCAGAGCTGATTTATGGTTTAAGGAATTTTATTGGTAATGCTGTAAAATTTTCAAAAAGCAAAGTAGAAATTGTAATTCAAAGTGACAAACAAAAAATATTTGTTTACGTAGTAGACGACGGACCTGGTTTTCCAGATGATATAATAAAAATATTAGGTGAACCTTATATTAAGTCTAAATCTTTAGAGGTAAAATCAAACTCTGGCTTAGGTTTAGGAACTTTTTTAGGTAAAACACTTCTTGAGAGACAAGGTGCTCAACTAAATTTTCAAAACCATGTAAATGGCGGTGCTTCAGTTACTATAAGCTGGAATGCTATTGATATTATTGCTTAGATTTAAACTCAAAAATATATGAAAGAATTTTATAAGCTAGTTTTGCTACTAAAAAATTGTAAGAATTAAAATTTTTTATAGGCGCTAACTCATTAATATCTGCTCCTATAATATTTGAGACTTTACAAACTTCTTTAATAATTGGCATTACATCTTCCCAGAGTAATCCGCCTGGTTCAGGAGTGCCTGTAGCAGGCATTAAACTTGAATCAAAGCTATCAACATCAAAAGTAATATATACATTTTTATTTTTAAACAGATCTAAAATTTCAGCTAAGTTCCATGTTTTTTTATCCTTACTCCAAAATATTTTTACTCTATTTGTATTATCTTTGTAAAATTGCATTTCAGGAAAAGATATGTTCCTAATTCCAAATGACACTACGCTAACATTTTTAAAATCTAAACACCTTCTTATAGCTGAGGCATGAGAAAATTTTTCGTTATTGTAACTATCTCTTAAGTCGGCGTGAGCATCAAAATGTAAAACTGTTATTTCTTTAAATTTTTTTATAAAAGGTTTTAAAGACCCAGGTGTTAACGAATGCTCTCCTCCTAATATAAGTGGAAATTTATTTTCATCTAGAATTTTTTTATTAATATCTGAGAGTTGATTTAGTGCTTCTTTAATATTTTTTTTTATAACAAATGGTTTTAAAGTTTTTATTCCTATATCTTTATAAGTTTCTTTTTCTAATTCTTCATCAAATAATTCCACTTGATGTGAAGCTTTAATAATTTCATTAGGTCCATTTTTTGTTCCACTACCGTAGCTGACTGTTTTCTCTAAACCAAATGGCACTACCACTACTTGATTTTCAGTTTTACTATCAGCTTCGTATCCTAGGAAGCCCTTTTTTTGACTTAGATAGTTCATTATTTATTTATTAAAAATTTGAGAAAAGTTTTTTCTCTTTCTATTTTTCCAGTGTTGGCGATGAAAGGCATCACTAGCGATTAATGGAAGTACGCTTGTTGCCTCTGCAAATACCATTTGTTCTTTTGTAATGTCAACTTTACCCCAAGAGCTGGCTTCTTTGAGAGTAGAACTGCTGCATGCTCCGTCTCTTGCATCAGCCACAGTAATTTGGATCGCATATTTATGCATATCAACTTTTTTGCCAAGTAATTCGGCACAAACAACTGTATCTTGAATAAAATTTTTTGGGACACCGCCTCCAATCATTAAAAGTCCAGATTGACCAGACTGAAGTTTTAATTCTGTTAGTTCTCTGAATTCTCTTATAGAGTCAATTGTAATATGATTTTTGGGATTTGATTCTTGATGCATTACTAAACCAAATCCCGCAGAGCTATCTGTAAAAGCAGGACAAAAAATTGGTACATCATTATCATAGGCAGTTTCAATTAAGGATCCTTTTTTTTTGGCATTTTTTTTTAAAAATTTACCTATTTCTTTTATAAACTCCCTGGACGTATGTGATCTAGGCTCTAGTGTGTTAGCGATATCACAAATAGTCTTATCACAAGCCTGAAGCTCTTCCTCGTCAATGTAAGTATCGTAAATTCTATCAATGTAGTTCTTTCTTAACTCAGTATCGTCTTGGAATTGGCTTCCTTGATAGTGTTTAAAACCTAAAGCTTCAAAGAAATCCATATCTATAATTGATGCTCCTGTAGCAACTATTGCATCAACCATATTATATTTTACTAAATCCGCGTAGATTTGCATACAACCTGCAGCCGAAGTTGAACCAGCCAAAGTTAAAAAAATTGAGCAATTTTTATCTGATAACATTTCGTTGTAAATATTAGCAGCATTGGCCGTGTCTCTTGATGTAAAAGACATTTTACTCATAGAGTCAATTATTTTTCGCGCATCAAATGATTTTATGTCAATGTGTTCGACAGGTTTATTTAAAAATGATTTTTTATTATGTCCAAGATTTGGACTTTCTTTTTTATTCATTAAGCAACCAAGTAATCTACTTTTTTACTTGAGTTATCATATAAAGACATTATCGGTTTATCGTTCACTTCAAAAATTTTATCAGAATAAAATCCATTAAACTTTGTTCTAAAAGTAAGACCATACGCTCCTAGTTGTCCTAGTTCAATATAATCACCTTCTTTAATATTGTTGGGTAACAAAAAAGGTCCCTTCATATAGTCCAAACTATCACATGTAGGTCCAAAAAAACTGAATGCAGTTAATTTTTTTGATTGAATTCTACCACCAGTAATAATTTTACTTGGTAGAACAAAATTTGGCACACCAGCATCAAACAAAGTGCCATAGGTTCCATCATTAATATATAGATTATGTTTCTTTCTTAATAAAACTTTCACAATGGTAGACCCGCTTTCTGCCACTATAGCTCTGCCTGGTTCACAGATTATTTCTGGCAATTTATCAAGCTTAAGTTCATTAAGCGCATTATTTATTTCTTCAAAATAATTTTTAAGTGGTTCAGGATTTAAATCAGGGTAAACTGATGGAAAACCACCGCCTACATTTATTACATCTGGAATTATTTTTGTTTTTTTTATTATATTCCCTATTTCTAAAATACTTTTAGAATATGAAATTTTATGCATACACTGAGACCCTACGTGAAAACTTAATCCTAATTTTTTCGAGTGCTCTCTACACAACCTAACTAAACCCAATGCTTCTGAAGGCAAAGCTCCAAATTTTCTAGATAAATCTATTTCAGCATGTTCATTAGAAACTGCAATCCGTAGAAACAAATTAAGATCTTTAGCTTGATTAGTCGCATCAAGAATTTTTCTTAGTTCATCTCTGTTGTCCAGAGCAAAATTTCTAACACCATAATCAAAATAAGCAGATGAAATACATTTTTTACTTTTCACAGTATGCATAAAAAATAAGTTAGCTTCTGGGCTCAATTTTTTTATTAATTTGATCTCATTGATAGAAGCAACGTCAAAATTATTTATGCCATTTAATATAATTTGTTTTATAACCTTCTCATTAGGATTGGTTTTTACTGCATACAATGTCTTACCAGGAAAGTTATCCTTAAAAAATTTTACTGATTTCTTAATTGATGCAGGCCGTATACAGTATACGGGGTATTCTGGTTTTAGCTCATTAACTAGCTCGTCAACGCTTTTAAATTTTCCCATTTCATGTGTCCCTCGTTAATTTACACAAAAGGTTTTTAAAAAATTTTAATAAAAAAAACCTTATTTAGTCGCGTTTAAGGTTTTTTTATCTTTATGTAAAGAAAAAAATGTCATTTTAGACCGTTGTAATTCTACCCACAGTCACCATATAGACTTATATGAGAGCACAAAAAAATTACCCTGAGCAATTAAATCTGAGTGATTTCTCAGATAAGACCTTACTTATTTTAGACGATGATGATCCTCTAAGAGGCAGACTATCCAGAGCTATGGAAAAGAAGGGTTTTGTTGTAAAAGAGGCAAAAACAGTCGCTGAAGGGTTGAAAATTGTCCGAGAAAAACCCCCATTTTTTGCCTTGGTAGACTTGAGGCTTGAAGATGGAAATGGTCTGGATGTTGTTAAGGAACTTTCTAAGAACAATAAAGATAGTAGGATTGTAATGTTAACCGGATACGGGAATTTGCCTACAGCTGTAGCTGCCGTAAAAGCCGGAGCCATTGATTATATTGCTAAACCTGCAGATGCAGATGATGTCGAAGCCGCATTACTAGCGTCACCAGAATCTAAAGCGAAACCACCAGAAAATCCAATGTCTGCGGATAGAGTGAAGTGGGAACATATTCACAGAGTTTTTGAATTATGTAATAGAAATGTTTCAGAAACAGCTAGACGGCTTAAGATGCACAGGAGAACTTTACAAAGAATACTCTCAAAAAGATCTCCGAGATAATTAAAATAACTTTCTAAATTTAATTGTTTTGTTTAAAATTACTGTTGCTAAAACAATTTTGAACAATTCAGCTAATAAAAAAGGTTGAGCTCCTAATTTAAAGATTGGTTTATCCCACCCTATTAAATAGCCAAGCCACAACAACCCAACAATATAGATAAAACTTGTAGCAAAAGACAACTTGAAAAAATTAATTATAAAGTTTTTTCCATAGTTAAATTTTCCTGCTAAAAATACTGCAATTATAAATCCAATCAAATAGCCCATTGTTGGTCCAGTGAAATAGATTATTCCAATTCCTTTTTCAGGTGTACCAGAAAATACTGGCAAACCAATAATGCCCTCAAATAAATATAACATTATTGTTGCAACACCTAATTTCCAACCAAAACTAATTCCTATCATTAATACTATGAAAGTTTGCATTGTCATTGGAACAGGATAAAATGGTATTTTAATTTTTGAAGATATAGCTAAAATAATTGTCCCTATAAGAGCAATAAAAATATTTCTAAATATTTTTGAATATTTTAAATTTTTAGTTAGTTCCATAATAATATATTTATCTATTTTTAAAATTAAATCTAGTTATTTGTTAGTTGTACGAAAACATCTTCTAAATCACCGTCTTGTGTTACAATATCAAGTATTTTAATGTTATTTTGGGCTAAATAATCCACTATTTCTCCAAAGTTTATAGAATTTTTTTCGTAACTGACTAATATTGAGTTATCTGAATTAATTTTAAAGTCGACACCACTCATAATAAGATTTTCACTTTGATTAATATTTTTAACTTTAAAGGATATTTTTTTAATTTTAATCCTATCTAAAAGTTTTTGTGTTGTGTCTAAAGCAACTAAGTTTCCTCTATCAATTATTGCTATCCTGTTGCACATTTCTTGTGCCTCAAAAAGGTAGTGCGTTGTAAGTATGATTGTTACCCCTTCTTTATTTAATTCTTTGACATTGTTCCAAAGATTTTTTCTTAGCTCTACATCTACCCCCGCAGTCGGTTCATCAAGAATAAGAATAGGAGGCTGATGGACCATTGCTTTAGCAATTAAAAGCCTTCTTTTCATTCCCCCAGACAAACTTCTGGAATAAGCTTCTGCTTTATTTTCTAAAGCCACCATTTTCAAAATTAGTTGAGTTATCCTATCTTTTTTTGTAATTCCGTATAGCCCAGCTTGAAGTTCAAGTAATTTTTTTGGACTAAAAAAAGCATCTAAATTTACCTCTTGCGGCACTATCCCAATTGAAGCTTTAACTTGTCTTGGATTTTTATCTAAATCAAAACCCCAAACATTTATTTTCCCCTCTGTTTTAGTAACAGTTCCTCCAAGTATACTTAAGAACGTAGTTTTTCCAGCACCATTTGGCCCGAGTAAGCCGAAAATTTCTCCTTGCTTTACCTTGAAATTTAATTTGTTAAGTGCTGTGTTGTGTTTTTGGCTTTTAGAATCCGAGTAAATTTTAGTAAGATTTTCAACAGCTAAAGCAAATTCACTCATAGTTTATTTATAATCGGTAAGAAATTAATATAGTATATATAATATATATATGAGTTCCTTGAAAAAAACAGATCATTTTTATCTTATAGATGGCTCAGGATATATTTTTAGAGCATATTATGCTTTACCTCCTTTATCACGTAAAAGTGACGGTCTGCCAACTGGAGCTGTGAGTGGTTTTTGTTCAATGTTATTTAAATTATTAGAAGATGCTAGAGCCGATGATTCAAAAAACAAACCAACACATTTTGCAGTTATATTTGACTCTGCGAGAAAAAATTTTAGAAATGAAATTTATAGCGAATATAAAGCCAACAGGTCTGAGGCACCAGAAGATTTAGCGCCTCAATTTGAATATATAAGAAAGTCAGTTAAAGCTTTTAATCTACCCTCTATTGAGCTTCTTAATTATGAGGCAGACGACTTGATCGCAACTTATGCAAAACAAATAAAAGATGCAGGAGCTACTGTTACAATAATTTCATCGGATAAAGATCTTATGCAATTAGTTTCAAAAGATATAAGGTTATATGATCCTATGAAAAATAGAGTAATAGGAGAGAAAGAAGTCATTGAGAAATTTGGGGTTAAACCAAATCAGGTAATAGATGTCCAATCATTAGCAGGAGACTCATCTGACAATATACCAGGAGTGCCTGGCATAGGAATAAAAACAGCTGCAGAACTAATAAATAAATATAAAAATTTAGATACGTTATTGAATAAGGCCTCAGAAATACCACAAAATAAAAGACGGGAGACATTGTTAAAAAACAAAGATAAAGCTTTATTAAGCAGAAAATTAGTTACTTTAAAACACGATGTTCCAGTTAAAGAAAAATTAGAGAATTTTATATTTAAAGATATCAATAAAGAAAATCTTTTTAATTTTTTAAGAGAAATGGAATTTAACAGGCTATTAAGTCAAGCAATTAGTCATTATGGAGAAGAGAAAATTTCAAATTCAAACAAAGAATATGAAAAAAATAAAAAACAAAAGATAAATACAAAAAACTATAAAAATGTAACTAGTGAAAATGAATTAGATAAATTATTAAAAATATTAAACGAAAAAAGTATAATTTCTGTCGACACCGAGACCTCTTCCTTAAATCCCATAGAGGCCGAGTTAGTTGGGGTTTCTTTCAGTTACGCACCTAACGAAGCATTTTATATTCCTATTGAACATCAAAATACAAAAAATTTGAAGAAAGATTTAGTTCTTAAAAAAATTAAGCCTATTTTAGAAGATCCAAGTATAAAAAAAGTTGGTCAGAATATCAAATATGATTTTATCATTTTCAAAAGAAACGGAATTATTATGGAGTCGATGGAAGATACAATGCTGATTTCATACACACTGGATGCTGGAAATAATAGACATAATATGGACACTCTTTCAGAAATTCATCTAGGTCATAAAACAATTGCCTATAAAGATGTTGTTGGGTCAGGAAAAAAGCAAATAAAATTTTCAGAAGTTAATCTTCAAGAGGCAACTAAATATGCAGCGGAAGACGCAGATGTTACTCTTAGGTTATTTGATATTTTAATTGATAGATTAAAAACTGAAAAATTGAGCAAGATCTATGAAATTTTTGAAAAGCCAATGATAAATTTACTCTCTGATCTCGAAATTAACGGCATAAAAGTCGATGAAAAATATTTACAGAAACTTTCAAAAAAATTTACAGAAAAGTTACAAAAAATTGAAATTGATATTTATAAAATCTCAGGCAAAGAATTTAATATTGGTTCACCAAAGCAATTAGGAGAGATTATTTATAATCATTTAAAAATTGCAAAACAAAAAAAAACAAAAAAAGGAAGTCTAGCTACAAATGCGAAAATACTTGAAGATTTGGCACTGTCTGGTCATAAATTTCCAAATCTAGTTCTAGAGTGGAGGCAAGTTTCAAAACTTAAGAGCACATATTCTGATGCACTACAAGATCATATCAATAAAAAAACACAAAGAGTTCATACTTCGTTTCTTCTGGCTGCAACTAATACTGGTAGATTGGCTTCTAGCGATCCAAACTTACAAAATATTCCTATCAAGACGCCAGATGGTAAAGAAATTAGAAAGGCCTTTGTAGCAGAAAAAGGCAATGTTTTAATCTCAGCTGACTATGATCAAATTGAAATGAGAATCCTTGCAGACATGGCTGATGTTAAAGAACTTAAAAAAGCTTTTAAAAATAATTTAGATATTCATGCATTAACTGCTAGCCAGGTTTTTGGTGTTCCAATTAAAGAGGTTTCTGGCGATTATAGAAGAAAAGCAAAAGCTATTAACTTTGGAATTATTTATGGAATCACTCAATATGGATTAGCAAAGCAAATTTCAGTCTCTAATCAAGAGGCTTTAGAATTTATTAACTCATATTTTAAAAAATTTCCAGAAATTAAAGAATATATGAATTCAACTATAAAAACTTGTAGGAAGCAAGGTTTTGTAAATAATATTTTTGGTAGAAGAATACACCTCAGAGGTATTAATGATAAAAATTTCAGTATAAGAAGCTTTCAAGAGCGAGCTGCTATTAATGCGCCCATCCAAGGATCAGCTGCAGATATAATTAGATTAGCGATGATAAAAATTGATCAGATTCTTAAAAAAGAAAAAAATGAAAATATAAAAATGTTACTACAAATTCATGATGAATTAATATTTGAATGTATCAAAAAAGATGAGCTAATGGCAAAGAGGATTATAAAAAAAGCTATGACTTCTGTTTCAACCTCAGAACATCACATGTTTTCTATACCTTTAGAAGTAAGTATTAATTCTGGTAGTAATTGGGGAGAAGCACATTAACGCCTAAATTTTGACAATAAAATTATGAGAATAAAGACATGGGACAAACAATAGCATTAGTAGACGATGACAGAAACATCCTAACCGGAATAAGCATTGCGCTTGAGAGAGAAGGTTTTAAAGTTCAAACTTATATTGACGGCGAGTCTGCATTGATAGGTTTAACAAGAAACCCCCCAGATCTTGCAGTTCTAGATATTAAAATGCCTCGAATGGATGGAGAAGAATTATTAAAGAAATTGAGAAAAAAAATGTCAATACCTATAATCTTTCTTACATCCAAAGACGAGGAAGTTGATGAGCTATTAGGGTTGAAACTAGGGGCAGATGATTTCGTTAAAAAGTCTGGCGGCTTCTCAACTAAAGTTTTGATTGAAAGGATAAGGGTTCAATTAAGAAAAAAAGGAAACTTAATTGATGATACAAAAAATATTATTAGCCACGGCAAACTCAAACTTGACCCTTCACAACTAGAGTGTGAATGGAATAACAAACCTCTTCCCGACAAATTAACTACGACTGAATTTTTAATAGTCAAAGAGCTTGCTAAAAGGCCTGGGGTAATTAAAGAAAGAGCTCATTTAATGGATATAGCATACAAAGAAAATAGTGAAATTGAGGACAGAACAATTGATAGTCACGTAAAAAGAATAAGAAA
>TARA_B100000963_G_scaffold79228_1_pt1 | contig 21161 bp, 18 predicted proteins | sample TARA_B100000963 | Tara Oceans TARA_B100000963 (sample SAMEA2622097) | marine metagenome | biome: marine biome (ENVO:00000447); feature: surface water layer (ENVO:00002042); material: "saline water (ENVO:00002010), including plankton (ENVO:xxxxxxxx)" | depth 5 m | reverse complement strand
AATTAAGTCAGGATGTCTCCGAAAACTTTGATCTTTTTCACTACTGTTTATTAAACGTTTTACTCTCCTAAATATAACTTCTTCCATCGATCTAAAGTCGTCTTGTCCTTTAAATGACCTAATGTGAAATTTTCGATACATTGATGGTTTTGGAATACCATCTTCCATTACTACCATTGACCCAACTCTAAACTTATCACCGAGGTTAGAAATATCGTAAGCTTCTATTCTGTATGGAATCTTTTTTAAGCCTAGCTTATGCTGTAATTGTTCTAATGAAAGTGATCTAAATTCTAAATCTGATCTACGTTTAAGATCTGCAACTCGTCTAAGTTCTTTTGCATCATCTATTGCGGTATTTAGTAAGTCTTTTTTCCATCCTCTTTTTGGGTTAGTTAAGTTAATTTTTTTATTCCACTTAATTTCTAACTCTTTCTGGATTATCTCAGACATAGGAAACTCATGACTTACTAAGACTTCATTTGAAGGCATATTTTTTTCAAATAAATTAATAATAATCTGAGGAAGATAGTTCTCATATTCTTGAACATCCATTGGTTCAAAATTATTTTTTACTTCTCCAACTATTCTTCCGTTTCTAATTAGCAAGCAGGAAAGTACTACATCGTATCTTCCAATGTCTATACCTATAACATCTACGTTTTTATCATTTGAGGTCATAAGTGTTTGATTTACTCGTGCATTTTCTAAATGTGATAAAGTTTTTTTAATTTTATTAGCTTCTTCATATTTTTGTTTATCTGAATACAACTTCATTTCTTCAACTTTTTCATTAATGTAAGTATCTGAATTGCCTTTATAAAAATTTTTTAAGCTATCTAAAAGGTCTTGATAGTCATCTTTATTAATTAAATCTACACAGGGCCCAGAACATTTATCAATTTCATAAAGTAAACATGGCTTATTTAATTTAGCATGTCTTTCAAATGTATTTTTGGTACAAGTTCTCACTGGGAATATATTAATTAAATGATCCAAGGATCTTTTTGCAGCTCCAATGAATGGAAATGGTCCAAAGTTCAAATTTTGTTGATTTATATTTCTTGTTACGAATGCCCTTGGCCATTCTTCTTTTGTAATAGTGACGTAAGGGTAAGATTTGTCGTCTTTAAATTGAATATTATATTTGGGTTTATATTCTTGTATAAATGAATACTCAGCTAATAACGCATTTGCTTCGTTTTGAGAAACAATAAATGAAATAGCTTTTGCTTCAGATGTTAATCTTTTAGTCTTCCATGAAGTATTTTTATTAAAATATGATGGTACGCGTTTCCTTAAATTTTTAGCTTTACCAACATAAATTGGCTCATCATATTCATCCTTAAAAATGTATATACCTGGCTTATTTGGAATTTCGTTAAGTTTAATTTTTTCCATTTAAGACGTCTTTCAAATGTTTGCCAGTAAGAGATAGTTTGTTTTTAGAAATACTTTCCGGAGTCCCTTCGCCAACTATTGATCCACCATTCTCACCGCCCTCGGGTCCTAAATCAATAATCCAGTCTGAATTCTTGATCACATCTAGATTATGCTCAATAACTATTACTGTATTTCCTTTATCAACTAGCATGTGTAATACTTCTAACAATTTTTGCACATCAGCAAAATGTAGTCCCGTAGTTGGCTCATCTAATATATAGACTGTCTTACCGGTGGATCTTTTACTTAGTTCTTTTGCCAATTTAACTCTTTGTGCTTCACCACCTGATAATGTAGTAGCAGCCTGTCCTAATTTTATATAGGATAAACCAACATCATCCAAAGTTTTAATAATACGGTAAATTGATGGTTGATTTTCAAAAATATTAAGAGCACTCTCAACCGTTGAATCTAAAATCTCAGCTATATTGTGACCTTTCCATCTTATTGATAAAGTTTCAGAATTATACCTAGTACCATTGCACTCGTCACATACAACATATATATCTGGAAGAAAATACATTTCAACCTTTATATTTCCGTCACCTTTGCAATATTCACATCTTCCACCTGGAACATTAAATGAAAACCTTCCAGGTTTATAACCTCTTATTTTTGATTCTTCTGTTAGAGAGAATAAATTTCTTATTTGATCAAATACACCAGAATATGTTGCCGGATTTGACCTTGGTGTCCTTCCAATTGGTGATTGATCGATTTCTATGAGCTTATCTATATTTTCTAATCCTGAAACACTTTTGTGCAACCCTGGTAATATAAAATTTTTTGAAAATTCATTTTGAATTGATTTTGATAAGATGTCAGTTACTAATGTAGACTTTCCCGATCCTGAAACTCCTGTTATAGCTATAAATTTTCCAAGAGGAAAATTTACTGTTAAGTTTTTTAAATTATTTTCCTTTGCACCCCTAATAACTATGTTTTCATTTTTTCCATTTCTACGAACTAATGGATATGGAACAACCTGTTTGCCCGATAAATATTGGCCTGTAACTGATTTAATATTATTTGAAACTTTTTCCCAAGAACCTTCAGCTACAATTTCACCACCTTGTTCACCTGCTCCCCAACCAATGTCAATAACGTGATCTGAGCTTTTCATAGTTTCCTCATCGTGCTCAACTACTAAAACAGTATTACCCAAGTCCCTAAGTCGTATCAAAGTATCGATCAATTTGATATTATCAGACTGATGCAGACCTATTGAAGGTTCATCTAACACATAGAGTACCCCTGTGAGGCCTGAACCAATTTGAGTAGCCAATCTAATACGCTGTGCTTCTCCACCAGAAAGAGTAGCTGCACCTCTACTAAGTTGAAGATAGCTCAAGCCAACTTCATTTAGAAATTTTAATCTTTCTTTTATTTCTCTAATAATTGGTAAAGCAATTTCAAAATCACTACCAGACAAGTTAAATTGATCTACTGCTATGGAGGCCTCTTTTATTGATAGATTATTAAATTTTCCCAAAGTAAGATTTTCAACTTTAACTAGTCTTGATCTTTCATTCAATCTTTCACCATCACAATCTCCACATGGTAACTCTCGCATAAATTGTTTGTAATACTCTCTAGCTGCATCAGAAGTGGTTTCTTCATAGTTTTTTTTAAAAGTTGGAACAATACCCCTATAAGGCTTATGCCAAACTCTTGAATTTCCAAATCTATTTATGTATCTGATTACAGTTTTTTCACCTTTTGAACCATGTAATAAAATATCTTTTTGTTTTCTTGTTAAATTTTTGTACGGTTCATCAACAGGAATATCAAAGTGCTCACAAACGCCATGTATTTGTGCTCTGAAATACTTCCTTGTCGACATGTCTGGAAAAACGTTTTCGTTAATTGATAAATCAAAATTTTTGATCAATAATGTTTCATCTATTTCATAACTGACACCCAACCCATTGCAGGACTCGCACGCACCAAATGGTGAGTTGAAAGAAAAATCTCTTGGTTCAAGTTTGTCGTAAGATGTTCCACATTTCAAACATCCTAAATTTTGACTATAGGTAGTATATTTTTCTCCTACGCTAATATCTACTAATCCAGAAGTTAAATCTAAGGCAGTTTCAACAGATTGAGGAAGTCTCCTTCCTGGTGTTTTCTTTATTTTTAACCGATCAACAACAACTGATATATCGTGATTAAAATATCTATCAAGTCTTTTTGCTTCATCTAATCTTATAATTTCTCCATCAACAAGAACTCTGGAAAAGCCTTGTGCTTGTAAATCTTTAAATAACGTTTCGAACTCACCTTTACGTGACCTCACTACGGGCGCCAATATATCTATACTGGTCCCCTCTTTTAACTTCATTATTTGCTTAACAATAAAGTTTACGGATTGTTTTTCAATTTTGTTATTACAGCTGGGACAATAACTAATTCCAATACGAGCCCATAAAAGTCTTAAGTAATCATGAATCTCTGTCACAGTGCCAACTGTAGATCTAGGACTACGAGATGAGGTTTTTTGGTCTATAGCAATTGCTGGTGAAAGACCGTCTATACTTTCAACGTTTGGTTTTTCCATCTGTCCAAGAAATTGTCTGGCATATGCTGAAAGGCTCTCTACATACCTTCTCTGACCTTCTGCATATATTGTGTCAAAAGCAAGAGAAGACTTTCCTGAACCAGATAATCCAGTTATAACAATTAATTTATTTTTAGGAATATCTACAGAAACATTTTTTAGATTATGTTCCTTTGCGCCTTTAACCTTTAGTAATTCTTCTTTCATTCTGTAATACTATTTATTTCTCTTCTTAATTCTTTTAACTCGTCTCTTAATCTAGCAGCAAGCTCAAACTCTAATAAGTCAGCAGCTAAATTCATTTCTTTTTCTATATTTTTAGAAAGTTTGATCAAATCATTTTTTGAAGCATCATTGATATTTAATTTTGATTTACTAATACTAATATTGCTACTTCCTCTTGTTTTTTCCACTAATTCTAGAATGTCTGTAATTTCTTTTTGAATAGTCTTCGGTGTTATATTATTTATTCTATTATGCTCCTGTTGAATTTTACGACGTCGTTCTGTTTCACTTATTGCAAAAGTCATTGAGTCAGTAATTTTATCGGCATACATTATCACGTATCCTTCTTGATTTCTTGCAGCTCTACCAATTGTCTGAATTAAACTAGTTTCAGATCGAAGGAATCCTTCTTTGTCTGCATCCAAAATTGCAACTAATTGCACCTCGGGTAAGTCAAGTCCTTCTCTGAGAAGGTTGATACCTACTAATACATCAAACTCTCCTTTTCTTAAATCTCTGAGAATTTCAATCCTTTCTAAGGTATCTATATCAGAATGGAGATATCTTGTTTTAATTCCTGCTTTAATCAAATAATCACTTAAAGCTTCACTCATTTTTTTTGTCAATGTAGTTACTAGAACACGGTTTCCATTATCAACTACAGACTCTATCTCTGTAAGTAAATCTTGTATTTGGTTTTCTGTGGGTTTAATAATAATTCGTGGATCAACTAACCCCGTAGGCCTAATTACTTGTTCAATAAATTTTTCAGAATTTTCTTTTTCCCATTTTCCAGGAGTTGCAGAAACTAATATTGTCTTATTTATTTTTTCCTCCCACTCATCAAATTTCAGAGGTCTATTATCTAATGCAGACGGTAAGCGAAAACCATAATCAACAAGTGTTGTCTTTCTTGATTTGTCACCTTCATACTGCCCTCTTATTTGAGGTATAGCTATGTGGCTTTCATCAACTACCATTAAAAATTCTTTTGGAAAAAAATCTAAAAGTGTAAAAGGGGCTTCTCCAGGTTTTCTACCATCAAAATATCTTGAATAGTTCTCAATACCAGAACAAACACCTAATTCTGATATCATTTCTAAATCATACTTTGTTCTTTGTTCAATCCTTTGAGCCTCTAGGAGTTTGTTCTCTGACTCAAATTGTTTAATTTGTAAATGCATGTCTTTCTCAATTTGTTTTAATGCACTATTTCTTGATTCATCTGATATTACATAATGTGATGCAGGTAGTATTGCAACTTCAGTAAGTTTTTCTAATATTTCACCGGTTGTAGGGTCTATCCTAGATATATTTTCTATCTCATCGCCAAAAAACTCAATCCTAAAAATTGTCTCTTCATATACAGGAAAAATATCGAGTGTATCTCCTTTTAATCTAAACGATCCTCTTTGTACCACTAAATCATTTCTTACGTACTGTTGCTTTACTAATTGCAACAAAAGGTTTTCTATCTCAAAATCTTGACCTTTAATTATCGGAATTAATTTATTTCTATATTCCGAAGGTGAGCCTAGTCCGTATATACAAGAAACTGAGGACACAACTATTACATCATCTCTCAGAAGAAGTGCACTAGTTGCGGAATGCCTAAGCCTGTCTATTTCTTCATTTATATTGGCATCTTTTTCTATAAAAGTATCTGTTCGAGGAACGTAGGCTTCTGGTTGATAGTAATCATAATATGAAACAAAATACTCAACTCTATTGTTAGGAAAAAATTGTCTAAATTCATTCGCAAGTTGCGCGGCAAGTGCTTTATTTGGTGCCAAAACTAATGAAGGTAACTGACATTCTTCAATTAACCATGCAATAGTTGCAGATTTACCTGAGCCAGTTATGCCTTTTAAGGTTTGATGTGGAATATTATTGTCTAGGCCTTCCTTTAATTCTTTTATAGCGTTAGGCTGATCACCCTTAGGCTGAAATTCTGATATAACTTCAAACTTATTCATAACAAATTATAACCCTTTTACAAATTCTGAATAAATTCGTAAAAGCTAAGAATTGTGATTTAATAAGTTATCTAATTCAATTTGTAAATCATTGAAATCTTTATTGTGAATAACTAAACCTAAACTTTTCCACCACTCATCATCTTTTTGATTAGCCATCCTGTTGAGAATGTCTTCATTGTCCATACCTCTATTAAGAAGTCTATGTATTCTTGTTTCTTCATCAGAAAAAATGACTATGCAATCAAAATCCTTATAGATATTTTTTGGTGCTGAAACTTCTATGAAAAGTTCTTCATTTGTGTTCTGTATAATATTCTGTAATTCATGAAGTACTTTTGGATGTAAATAATTTTCAAGAATCATTAATTTATCTTTATTCTTAAAAACAATTTTTGCTAACAATTCTCTATCAATAATGTTGTTTACTAACGCGGTAGGAAACTCTTCTTTTAAAAAATTAATAGACTGTTTGGAAGTGAGTATTTGATTAGATATTTTGTCAAGATCAACTGTCTTGTAACCTTTATCATTTAAATATTTAATGGCAGTTGATTTGCCGCTTCCTATTGGTCCTGTAATAATGTAGACTTTTTTTGCCATGATTTAAGATTAAGCAGAAAAAGGGTAAATTACGAGTTACCTATTCCTCTTTCTTTTAGTTCCTGAAGAATATTTTCAAGAGATTCATCTACACCCTCAACAGTCTGGCGCTTTGGCACTTCTTCGTCTGAACTTGATGAATGTGTTTTTGGTTTGTCTTTATTTTCTTCTACTTCTTTCCAGTTTGGATCAGCTTTTTTTATTGATAAATTTACTCTTCTTTTCTCTATGTCTAATTCTGTTATTTTAATTTTAACTTTTTGACCCAAAGCAAGAGCAAGTTCTGGAGAATCAACTTTATCTGATGATATCTCAGATACATGAACTAACCCCTCAACACCATTGCCAATTGTGACAAATGCTCCAAAAGGAACAACTTTAGTAACCTCTCCATCTACAATATCGTCTTGTTTATAATGAAGTTCAAAATCAAGCCAAGGATCTTCATTTACTTGTTTAATTGATAAGGAAATCCTCTCTTTATCATTATCAATTTCTAATACTTTAACAGTTACAGAATCACCAACTTTTACAATTTCATTAGGATTTTCAACATGACGCCAAGAAAGTTCTGAGACGTGTACCAATCCATCCATTCCACCAATATCAACAAATGCACCAAAACTTACAATAGAAGAAATCTTTCCTTCTTTTACATCTCCAACTTGAAGGTCATCAAGAAAACCTTGTCTCTCCTCAGACATCTCTTCTTCTAAATGTGCTTTTCTAGAAAGAACTATATTGTTTCGTTGTCGATCAAGTTCAAGAATTTTTGCTTCTATCTCTTCTCCAATATATGATGACAGTTCCTTAACTCTTCTTACGTCAATAAGCGAAGCTGGTAAGAAACCTCTAACTCCTATGTCCACTATTAGTCCACCTTTTACTGACTCAATAACAGTACCTTTAATTGATTTTTTATTATCAGAAATTTCTTGAATGTCACCCCATGCTTTTTCATACACTGCTCTTTTTACAGATAGGATTAACCTTCCTTCATCGTCTTCTTTGTCTAAGACTAATGCTTGGATTTTTTCACCCTCGTTCACTAATTCTTTTGGATTTACACCTTTTCTTACAGACAATTCTCTAGAAGGTATTACTCCTTCAGATTTATAGCCCACATCTACCATTACTTCATTTCTATCTACTCGAACAATGGTTCCTTCAATAACGTCACCATTGTTAAAAGATACTAATGTTTGTTCAAGTAGTGCTGGAAAATCTTCTGGTTTTATATCTTCAGGAAGTTCGACGACATTAGAAGGAGAGGCTGTCTCTTCATTGTTATTTGTCATATTTATAGTTTTTTCCAATCATAGTGTTGCGTCAATAAGAATAACATATCTGTGATTTTTACAAACTATTTATTAAAATTTGCAAGTGAATTATTAATTTTCGTATTTACATAAAGTGGTACATCTAGTTTCATTGCGTTTTTCATATTGTCTGATACCATTTTTGAAACTTTTTCAGTATCTTTATCGCTTGATTCAACAACTATTTCATCGTGTATTTGAAGAAGCAAATTAGCATTATTAAATTTTTGAAGATTTGACTGTACTTTAATCATTGCAATTTTCATGATATCGGATGCAGTTCCTTGGATAGGTGCATTCATAGCAATGCGTTTACCCATAGCTTTTAATTGAAAATTTGATGATGACAATTCTCTTATATATCTTTTCCTTCCGATCAACGTTGTAGTAAAAGTATTTTGCTCAGCATCTTTTACAACTTCATCTAAAAATCCTTTTACTTTTGGAAATTGATCAAAATATGCATCTATTAATGTTTTTGCCTCCTTTTGAGAAATATTTAAACTTTTGGAAAGACCGAATGCTTCCATGCCATATATAAGGCCAAAATTGACTTCTTTAGCTTTTCTTCTCATTTCTGAATTAATATTATCAATTGGTTCGTTGAAAATTCTAGCTGCAGTTTCAGAATGAATATCAGCGCCTTCATCTTTTAAAATTTTTATCATTTCTGAATCTTGACTTAAATGAGCTAATACTCTTAGTTCAATTTGCGAATAATCTGAAAGTATAAATTTTGTAGAAGGTTTAGCGACAAAAAAATCTCTTATTTCTTGACCTAATTCTGTTTTGTTAGGTATATTTTGAAGATTTGGCTTCTCAGATGAAAGTCTCCCTGTAGTTGTGCCGAATAAATTGTAATGCGTATGAATTTTTGAATCTTTGGAAACTTCAGGTATTAATCCATCAACATAAGTAGATCTAACTTTTTCAAGTTCTCTATATTTCAATATATGTTTTGGTAAGTCATGGTTCTTTGCTAACTCCTCTAAAACACTTGCATCAGTTGAAGGTGCTCCTTTCGGAGTCTTTTTAATTACAGGGTAATTAAGTTCATTAAAAAATATTTCAGATAATTGTTTAGGTGAGTTTAAATTGAATTCTTTGTTGGTAATTTCAAAACATTTATTTTGAAGCCTTTTAAGTCTTAGTGATAAACTTTTGGAGAGTTTTGTCATCTTTTCCCTTGAAACAGAAATTCCTTCATGTTCCATTTCAGACAATATTTTTAACATAGGAAAATCTACATCTTTATAAATCTGAAATAAAGTTAAATTTGACTCAAATTTTTTTATATCTTCATTTATCACATCTATTTTTGATTGAAAGAATGTAATAAAATCATCTATTGTTGACTTATTATTTATCTCTGAATGTCCATTGAGGTGTTTTGAAATATTAATTAAATTATCAGGCCTAGTACTTGGATCGCTCAAAAACAAAATACAATCATACGCTGTGAAATTATTAATTTTTATATTTTTTTGAGTATTAAATATTTCTTGAGAACTAAGAGATATAACATTCTGAAAGTATTCTAAAGAATCGAATTCTCCAAATTGATTCTCATTTACGAAATAATTTTTATTGTCAAAGATGAAAACTATACTTTGAGTTTTCATCTTTTCATTTATTTTTTCAATTTTTAATTCTTTTTTTTCTTTTTTTTCATTTGAATCTGCTTCTCTTTCACCAAGAAATCTATTTAATTCATACTTTGAAATTTCTTTTTTGGACTGTTCTAATATTTGCTTATCAAAAAAAACAGTTTCAATTATGTCTGTTGTAGGTATCTGTAAATCTAAATCTGTTTTAATTTTTGCTAATTCTTTACTCATAAATAATAAGTCCTTATTTTCTAAAAAATTAGTTTGTAATTTTGGTGTTAGGTAGTCTAAGTTTTTGTAAATATTTGAAATATTTTTATATTTTTGCAACAGAGATATTGCTGTTTTTTCCCCTACACCAGGTAACCCAGGAATATTATCCGACTTGTCACCCTTAAGTGCTAAATACTCCACGTACTGATCAGTTGAGATTTTAAATTTATCCGTAAATGTTTTAGTGTCATATATTTCGACATCAGATATACCTCTCTTTGTGTACATAATTCTTGTTTTGGAACTTATTAGTTGAAATGAATCTCTATCTCCAGTGACAATAGTTACTTTTTTATTTACTTTATTAAAATAATATGACAAACTACCAAGAACGTCATCTGCTTCATAGCCTTCTAGTGAAACTTGGGGTAAATTAAATTTTGATAGTAAGTTTTGAAGCTCTTTTATTTGTACTTTAAAATTGTCTGGAGAAGATGATCTGTTTGCTTTGTATTCGTCATATATTTCATTCCTAAAAGTTTTTTTGGACACATCCCAAGTAATAATAATTTTTTCTATATCATAATTATTTACAAGTTTTGAAATCATCATTAAAAATCCATGTATTACATTTGTTGGAAATCCATCTTTTGTTGTTAACGATTCGGGTAAAGCATAGAAAGCTCTAAATGCAATGCTGTGTCCATCAATAAGAAATATCACACCTTTATCTTAAACTTAATTATTTTTTCTCTCATTCATCTTCATATCAAATATAATCTTAATTAGGCCCGGATGGCGGAATTGGCAGACGCGCTGGATTCAAAATCCAGTATCTTCGGATGTGGGGGTTCGACTCCCCCTCCGGGTACTTTAAATATTATTGAATGAGGTATAAATTCTAAATTACTCGATAATAGAATATGAACAATAAAACTATTCTTGGATCTACAATTGTATTTATTATTACAGTAATAATTTTTATTACTAGTTCTTCTATAAATTCTGATAATTTTGGTGATAGTTTTATTGAACAAATTAGAATATCTGACAGTGATAATACATTAGAAATTATCTCAGATGAGATTTTAATACAGGTTGGTAAAGATATTTGTACTAGTACTAATAAATGGGTGGATGAGCAAAATTCTTTAAATGTTATACATGATTTGCTTAATTTATATGAAATTGAAGTAGACATTACTGATAGAATTATTCCAATTTTGCGATTTCAAGCTACATATGAATTATGTCCTGAAAATATTTCAATTTTAGAAAACCTGTTTAAAAATGCAAAATAAGGTAATACTTAGCAGAATTCCTCAACTTATGTTTGGATTATTTTTATGTGGCTTTGGATTGGCATTTACTATAGAAGCCAATCTTGGGTTAAATTCTTGGGATGTCTTTCATGATGGATTTAGTAAATTAATTGGTGTCAAGATAGGATTCGCAGGAGTATTGACTGGTTTCATACTGTTAATTGGTTGGATACCATTAAAACAAAAACCATTTATAGGAACTATATTAAATATTTTAACAATAGGAAATGTTATCGACCTAACAATGTATTACTTACCAAATCCAGAAGATCTTTATTTAAAAGTAATATTTCTTGTATTTGGCACCGTAGTATTTGCATTGGGTGTTGGAGTCTATGTTGGTTCAGGACTAGGCCCAGGCCCAAGAGACGGTATTATGGTCGGAATAGCAAAATTAGGACCAAGTATTAGGGCAACAAGAATTGGAATTGATTTTACTGCGTTTGTCGTAGGTGTTATTCTCGGAGGTTCATATGGACTTGGTACAATTTTTATGGTTGTTTCGGTTGGACCTATAGTCCAATATTCTCTTAAAAAATTTGATAAAGGTGCTATTTTTTCACTTTAGAAATATGGGATTTTTGATTAATTTCTTTTTTCTCTTTTGACTTAAGTACATTTTTAAAATAAATAAGGCGCCTAATTGAGGATATAAAATCAAATTTGTCAATCTCTACCTTCTTCAATAAATCCTCTACAGTATTCCATTTGTAACCGTTGATATTTATAACGGCAGAATCAATTTTATTAATGTAATCTGAATTTTTAATCAAAGACCTACACTTAATTGAACATACATAATATTTTTCAGAAACATTTTTGTACAATATTCTTCCGCAGTAACTACATCTTGTATTATTTTTATTCACTTCTTAATTTATTTTTACTATTTCTTGTGTTGAGTCAGGAAGAGTCTTTAATATTCTTCTTGCCTTACCTCTAAAATTGACTCTCGAAGCTTGTTCTTGGCCAATAAAACAACCCTTGTTAAAATCAACGAAACTTTCAAGCCAATTAATTTCATTAGGCAATAAACCTTTTTCAATAATTTTCAAAGAAGGAAGTTCATAAAATAATTCAATTTGGGACCAATCTATGAATTTATTTGAGCTTAAAGATGATTTAATTTTTAGTAATTCGTTATTTTCTGATATTTCAAAAAACTTATCTACTTTCGATACTATTAATTCACAATTTATGCGAATTTTGTATTTTTCTAATATTTTTTTCAGCTCAACCAAATTTTCTTCAGTTTGAAATAACTTTATTTCATTATTTCTAAATTCAAAAATAAACCAAAATTTTACTTTTCCGTCTGGTCCTAGTAGATACGAAAACTTTACTTCATCTTCATTAATTGAATTTGATATGAGAGAATCGATAAAAGAACCTGCATCATCTCCAGTAACATCAATTACACTAGTTGATTTTAAAATTTGCATTATCTTATATTGTACTTAGCCAATCTAAATTTAGTAAATACAGAACGTCTTGGAAGAAAGAAGCAAGTATGTAAATTTTATCTGTAAAAATTAAATAACCTAATGCGATTAATGTAATGCCAGACACTTTTGTAGAGTACTTTTGAAAATTAGTAAACATTTTATTTTTTAAATTAATCCTATCTGAAAGTATTGCTATTAATAGAAATGGAACTGCTAAACCTAAGGAAAATAGTATTAAATACAAAACACCAGAGTATAAAGTTTCAGATTTCGATGAAAGAGTTAATAATGCTCCAAGAACAGGACCAATACATGGTGTAAATCCAAATCCAAAGGTAAATCCCATTATAAAATTTTTGGATTTTGAGAAATTATTTATATCAACAATATTTGCACTATAAAAATATCTTTTGTTTAAAGATGGTATCAAAAGAACTAAACCAAAAATAATAATTATTACTCCACTAATTTGACCAAGCAAAGATGCATTTCTACTAAAGAAAGACCCAACAGAACTTGCTAAAGCACCTAATGATACAAATACTATTGAAAATCCAATCACAAACTGTAAAGCTCCACTAAGTCTTGTGATTTTTGAATTTTTTTCTAATGAAAATATTGCAAAATATCCTGGGACAAGTGGTAGAACACAAGGTGAAAAAAAAGAAAGCGCTCCAAAAAAGAAGGCTATCGATGCATTAATTTCCATAGATTAAATATATACCTTGATACAAATTAAAAATAATCTTACTTATAACCTTTTTTTCTTCTGTATTTTGTACAAATAATACAGCTATCTAACTTATGTCCTCTAGCTGGGCAATATTCTCTTCCATAAAATATGATTTGTAAATGCAATTTATTCCACTTGTCTTCTGGAAAAAGTCTTTTCAGATCCTTTTCTGTTTTTTCTACATTTTTACCAGTTGATAACCCCCATCTCCATGCAAGTCTATGAATGTGTGTATCTACAGGAAAAGCTGGATGACCAAAGGCTTGACTCATTACTACTGAGGCTGTTTTATGTCCTACTCCGGGCAGTTCCTCTAAATCGTAAAAATTATTTGGAACATTTGAATTGTGCTTTTGTATTAACAAGTTTGATAAGCCACTAATAGCTTTTGATTTTTGAGGAGATAAGCCACATGGCCTAATAATCTTTTCGATTTCCTTTGTAGTCATTTTTAACATTTTGTCTGGGGTGTCTGCTTTGTCGAACAAAATTGGAGTAACTTGATTAACTCTTTCGTCTGTACATTGAGCTGATAGAACAACTGAAACTAAAAGTGTAAACGGGTCTTTATGTGTTAATGGAATTGGAGTTTTTGGGTAAAGTCTCTCAAGTATCTTTACAATATCTTTTACTTTATTTTCTTTAGTTTTTACCACTTTATTATTTTAAACAATATATTAAAGTTCTCTCATATGTTTATAAATGAAAAAAACAAGTCTTTGTTTGCATTATTTATTTCTGCACTGTTTTTTGGATCAACATTTTTAATTGTAAAAAACTTACTAATTACATTCAGTCCAACCTTTATCGTATTTTTAAGATATATAATTGCTGCCATTGTTTTTGCAATAATTGGTGGAGTACCTAAAAAGATAGCATGGAAACCTGGAATTTTTATGGGTTTCTTTCTTTGGTTGGGATATGTAACTCAAACACAAGGATTGGTAACAACTTCAACAATTAATTCGGGTGTAGTTACTGGATTTTATATAGTACTAACCCCTTTTCTTTCAAAATTTATAAACAAATCAAATTTAAAAACAAAAAACTATATTTATTCATTATTTGGATTTACAGGCATAGTTTTAATTTCAATAAATGATATATCGCAAGTTTTTGGTAATTTATTTACTGTTATCTGTGCCGCAGCATACGCAATGCATATAGTTTTAGTTGAAAGATATGTCAAAAACCAAAATATTTCACAACTTATGTTTGTTCAATCACTTACAGGAGGGGTGTTATGTTTGCCACTAATATCATTTTCTGAATTTCAGTCTTTGCAGTATTACTTGGTCCCAATAATATTTCTTGGATTAGTTGTAAATGTTGGCGCATTTTATTTACAACTTTATGGTCAAAAGATTATTAAAGCATCAACTTCAGCTTTGATATTGAGTTTAGAAGCTATTTTTGCTCTGATAATTGGAATAATTTTAGCAAATGAATATTTGAATCTACTAAATTGGTTTGGAGTAATACTTGTTTTGATATCGATATTTTTTGTGATTAAAGAATAGATTTTTCTTCATTTAGAGTATTTACAAATTTCATAATTAGTCTTAGAAAGAAAACTAGTACAAAAAAAGATGATATTAATATTATTAACAATCTTGGCCCCTCAGTTACTGGAATCACACAATTTACAAGATCATTGCAAATGCCGAAACCACTTCCACCTCTTGATATATCGTAAATAATCAAAAGCGGGTAAGCCAAAATAATCAATAAAGATATCAGTATTAAAAAAACAATTATCCTTAATAAAAACATATTTTTATTATTTTAATATAGTTACATAAATGAAAGTAAAATTAGTAAGTTATTCTACCCCAACAGAAGAATTTTTAGAAGATGGTATTGATAATGCTCAAGAACTCGTTGCATTCTGCGCAAGGGTTTCTAATCCATCTAACCAGTTAAATACTGAAACAAGTGAAAAGTTAATTAAATATCTTATTAAAAATGCTCATTGGTCTCCACTTGAAATGGTTAGTGCTTGTTTAGAGATAGAAACAACAAGAGATATAGCTAGACAAATTTTAAGACATAGGTCATTTAGTTTTCAAGAATTTTCTCAACGCTATGCAAATCCTGTTAAGGACCTCGAATTTATTACAAGAGAGGCAAGATTGCAAGATCCTAAAAATCGGCAAAACTCGATAGATAATGACGACAAAGAAGTGACTGACATGTGGATAGAAAAACAAGAAAATTTAATTCAAAATGCAACCGATACTTACAACTGGGCAATAGAAAACGGTATTGCAAAAGAGCAAGCAAGAGCAGTTTTACCAGAAGGAAACACTGTAAGTAGAATGTATATGAACGGTACATTAAGAAGCTGGATTCATTACATTGACTTAAGGTCTGCAAATGGTACCCAAAAAGAACACATGGAGATTGCTGTTGCATGTGCTGAAGTTATCGCAAAGATTTTTCCTATGAGCAAAAATCTAGACTAAGAATCTAATTTATATTTAAAAACTAAATAATCTTCTTCAATTACAAATTCTGAATCAGCAATTAACATAAAATCTTGAAAATCTGTTTCTGCTTGTTTGATGAAAGCCATACGATCATCACCACCTACTGGGGGTATAGACCTATTTTTTACAGCTTCAGCTCTTTCTTTATATCTTGTTATAAACTCTTCTACGTTAAAACTCATGTAAGTATTTTAGTTAACTAGTAAGTAATGTGTTAATCTCATTTTTCAATTGATTGGTCTTTTTTACCTTAATTTCTTTTAATTCAAGTAATTTTATTTTTTGATCTCCATGGACCTCGAGTTCGACATTGGATAAACCGGGATATTTTTCCAGTAATTCCTTTAACAATATTAAATTCTTTTTGTCTAATTTTTCTTCAGTCACAGAAATTCTTAAAGGTGACGTATCTAAATCTTCAACCATCTTAGAAGGTTCAATTATCTCAATGTCTCTTGCTCTAATAGTATTTTCAGATCCTCCGACATAAGTACCAGAAACTTTTAAATATATTTCTCCATCAAAACTTGCGTTATATTTATCTACCAATTTATTAAATAAAAGAACTCCTAAAGACCCTGTAGTTTCTTGTAAGTCAAATTGAATCCAAGGATTTCCTCTCCTAGAAACTCTTTTTTGAACATTAGAAATTAATCCAGCGATAACAACATTCAATTCTTCTTCATCGTCAATACTTTGAAGTTCAATGATAGTGTGTGTTGATTCTGATTTTAATACATCTCCGTAACCATCAAGAGGATCTTCGCTAACAAAAAATCCAAGCATTTCTCTTTCTCTCTCAAGTTTTTCTTTTTTAGACCATTCGGATTCTTTAATGCTTGTTAAGTTATCGTTTTCATCGTTTAGATCAAATAATGATGTTTGATTATTTGCTTTTTTACTTTTAAGATTTTTTGCATCATCAATTAAGTCTGGAATTGCATCGAACACACCTTTTCTTGGAAAACCAAAATAATCAAATCCTCCGCCTTGAGCTAGGGCCTCAATTCCTCTTTTATTTAAAGATCTTGAATCGATTCGTGACAAAAATTCTTCTATTGTCTTAAATTGTCCATTGGCTTCCCTCTCGTAAACAATTTTTTCAGCAGTTATATCTCCAACATTCCTGACAGCTGATAATCCAAATAATATTTCATTATCATTTACAGTAAAATCAGATTCGCTTTTATTAATATCTGGAGTAGTTACTTTAACTCCCATTTCCCTTGCTTCAGAAAGAAATATTGCCGTTCTGTCTTTGTCTCTTTTGACAGCTGTTAAAGATGCAGCAATGTACTCTGCAGGATAATTTGCTTTTAGATATGCTGTTTGATACGCAAGAAGAGCATAAGGGACAGAGTGGCTTTTGTTAAAACCATATCCAGCAAAGAATGCAATCTGGTCAAAAAGTTCAATTGCAAATTGCTCTGAATAACCACTTTCCACTGATCCTTCAGTAAACTTTTTACGTTGTTCCTCCATAACTTGTGGAATTTTTTTTCCCATTGCAACTCTTAGATTGTCTGCTTCTTGTAAATTAAAACCTGCAATTTTTTCAGCTATTTGCATAACCTGTTCTTGATAAAGTATTACACCATAAGTTTCATTTAAAATACCTTCTAAATCTGCATGCAAGTACTCAATTTCTTTACGGGAATTTGCACGATCTGTGAATTCATTGTGCATTCCCGCTCCAAGTGGTCCAGGTCTAATTAAAGCAACTAAAGCGACAATGTCTTCAAACCTTTTAGGGTTAAGACTTCGAGAAATAGATTGGGCCACCCTGCTTTCAAGCTGAAATACTCCGGTCATTCTTCCTTCAGAAAATAAATTAAAAGTTTTTTCGTCATTAAGTTCTATATTGTCAATATCTAAATTTTTGTCACCTATTAACTCTAAAGCCCTATCAACAATCGATAAGTTCCTAAGCCCAAGGAAGTCCATTTTGAGTAACCCTAATCGCTCAACAGTATGCATTTCGTACTGTGTAACTATTTCTGCATTTTCCCCTTTTCTTTGTATGGGGACAAAATTTGTTATTTTTTCTGGAGATATAACTATTGCTGCGGCATGAATACCATCTTGACGTCTTAAACCCTCAAGCCCAAGAGCAATATTAATAATTTTTTTCACCTCTTCATCTGTGGAATATTGTTTCCGTAACTCTTCAGATGCAGAATAAAACTCTTTGCTATAACCACTATCATTATTTTCATCTAATTGAAGACATTCTGAAATAGTTGCCGTATTTCCTAATATCATAGGTGGCATTAACTTTGCTACTTTATCTCCGCTAGAAAAAGGAAGGCCTAAAACCCTCGCTGCATCTCTAATTGCTTGTTTTGCTTTAATAGTTGCGAAAGTAACTATATGTGCAACTCTGTCCTGACCATATTTATCTATTGCGTATTGAATGACATCTCCTCTGTATCTTTCATCAAAGTCCATATCAATGTCGGGAAGAGACTTCCTACCCTTATTCAAAAATCTTTCAAAAATCAAACCATACTTGAGTGGTTCTATGCGGGTTATACCAAGACAGTATGATACGATTGAGCCTGCTGCTGAACCTCTACCAGCAGCTGTTCTTATATTTCTAGAATTAGCAAAGTCAATCAAATCACCCACTATCAAAAAATATGAAGCGAATCCCATAGAGTTAATGACATCAAGCTCATAATCTATTCTTTCCTGAACATCGGAATTAATTTCTTGATACTTGTCTTCAGCTCCAATTAGCACTTTTTTTCTTAAAAACTCTTCTACAGTTAATGTGCTATCTTCGATAGGAAAATCTGGTAAATATTCTTTATCAAATTCAAATGTGTAATTAACCCTATTAGCAATTTCTAAAGTATTGTCACATGCATTGGGAAACAAATCATCTGGAAATAGCTCCCTCATTTCTTCTGATGATTTTACATAGTACTCTTCACCATCAAACTTAAATCGATCTTCATCTTCCATAGTTGCATTCGTTTGAACACATAATAATGCATCATGGGCAGATGAATCATTCTTTGCAACATAGTGGGAATCATTTGCTGCAACTAAAGGGGCATTAATTTCTTTAGAAATATTAACTAGGTCTTCTAAAATTTCTATTTGTTGATTAATTCCGTGATTATGTAATTCGATATAAAAGTTTTCTTTACCAAATATATCTTGGTAATTTTTTGCTTTTTCTAATGCCTTTTCATAACTTTTTTCATTTTTAGTATTACCTTCTTCTCTTGACCCATCTGGCGCAAGATGTTGAGCTACTTCTCCCCCAAGACAACCTGATAAAGCTATTATTCCTTCTGAATGTTCTCTTAAAAGTTCATAATCAACGCGAGGTTTGTAATAGAATCCCTCTAAATATGCTTTGCTTACAAGTTCAACTAAGTTTTGATAACCTATATTATTTTCTGCTAAAAGGGTAAGGTGGTATCTTTTATTTTTGTCTCTTTCAGGTTTTTCAAATCTTGATCCCGGTGTTAAGTACGCCTCATATCCAATTATTGGTTTTACATCATAAGTTTCAGCTTGACGAACAAATTCTAATGCACCGTAAAGGTTTCCATGATCAGTAATTGCTGCGGCAGGTTGATTTAATTCTTTTACTTTTTTTAAATAATCATTAATTTTTGCAGCACCATCAAGCATTGAATATTCAGTATGCGCATGTAGGTGAACAAATGATTTACTCATAGATTAATTGTAAAGTTTTTTAAAAAAATTACATCTTCATTATGGAACTAAAATATTCAGGTTCATTTATTGAAAATTTATAATTTTTATTAAACAACTCAAATTCAAGTTCATATGATTGTAGGCAAATAGTATCTCTGTCTAATAGGTGACTGCGACTTGCCCCATAAAGTACATCATTTACAATTGGTGTTTTTAAGTACTCTAAGTGAGCTCTTATTTGATGATTTCGTCCGGTAATTAAATCTAGGTCTAGTAGTGAGTATGAATCACTACTGCTTATAGTAGTATATTTCGTGATTGCCTCTCTTCCGTTCTTATTCACTTCTCTTTTTTTTCTATTTCTAGGTGAATGAATTAAAGGCAAGTTAATTTCTCCAGATTGACTTTTCAAACTACCTTGAATAATTGCTTTATAGCTTTTTTTAATTTTTCTTTTTTCAAAACTAGTTTTAAGTTGAGAAAAAGCTTGTAAGTTTATAGGACATATAATTAGACCAGATGTTACTCTATCAAGACGGTGAACAATACCCTCTCTATTATCTTCACCAATCCCATTAATATCAAAATTCTCCATCAGATAATCTCTTAATGTATATTCATTTGTTGTATTCGTACCGTGCACTAAGAGGCCGTGTGGTTTGTTAATAACTACAAACAATTCATTTTGAAAAACTATATCAATATTAATTATTTTTAATCTCCGCGTAAAGCAGCAACACAATACCTATGGAAATAAACGAATCTGCAAGATTAAAACTAGGAATGAATAATAATTCGATGAAGTCTGTTACTTTTCCACCATTTCCTATAATTAATCCAAAGCCTCTCTCTCCTAAATTTCCTACTGCTCCAGATAAAATAAGTACTAACGAAAATAATTCCAAATTTTGCTGTTTTATATTTTTAATTTGAATTATTAACCAAGCAAATATTAATAAAGATAATACATATGTAAAAATTGTGTAATCGCTTAATAAGCCAAAAGCAATACCTGTGTTGTATGTTAAATCAATTGTTAATATTCCCTCAATTACAACATTTTCTTGAATATTGTTTTGTCTTATAAGAAATTTAGTAAAAAGATCTAAAGAAGCTAAAAGTACTGTAATTATAAAAGGTAAGAATTTATTTTTAAGATTCAATTAATGCTGCGCAATTTTTACAAAGAGTTGAATATGGTAATGCTTCTAATCTTGCAACAGGTATAGGTTCTTGACAATTTTCACAATTTCCATATTTTTTTTTCTTTATCAAAACAAGTGCATGTTCAACTTGGTTTAATAAATGCCTAGTGTTTTCATCAAGAGTTAATTCTTTTTCAAGCTCAAACGCCATAGAACCTCCGTCTGCAGAGGATGGATCTGGACTTCTCTCAGCTGAAGCCTCAGACAATCTTATATTTTCTCTTTCTTGCTGGTGATGTTCTAATATAAGAGTTAATTGTTCTTTTTCAGCTAAAAGCTTTTTTTTGAACTTATTTACTGTGTTTGTTGAAAGTTTTCTTGCCATATTAAATTTTATTAATGAATGTAT
>TARA_B100000963_G_scaffold52964_1_pt1 | contig 21166 bp, 22 predicted proteins | sample TARA_B100000963 | Tara Oceans TARA_B100000963 (sample SAMEA2622097) | marine metagenome | biome: marine biome (ENVO:00000447); feature: surface water layer (ENVO:00002042); material: "saline water (ENVO:00002010), including plankton (ENVO:xxxxxxxx)" | depth 5 m | reverse complement strand
AACAGTGGCCCAGGCCTTGTTTTTGTTTCAATGCTATCTGCATTCAATCAAATGCAACTAGGACAAATTATCGGGCCTTTCTTTTTTATATTATTGTCAATAGCTGCACTGAGTTCATCAATTTCTTTATTAGAACCAGGAGTTGCATATTTGTCTGAGGAGGGTTTTTTATCAAGAAAAAATTCAGCTCTTGCAATTTCAATATTTGCATGGTCGTTGGGCATAGGAACAGCTTTGAGTTTCAATTTATTGTCAGAGTTTAACTTAACTCCAGGAAGAAACTTTTTAGATTCTATGGACTTTATAGCTAATCAAATATTACTACCTCTTGGAGGCATGCTCATAGCAATCTTTGTTGGCTGGTTTATGAAAAAAGAATTAATTTTAAGTGAACTGGGTGAATTAAATTCAATAATCTTTAATCTCTGGAGGTTTTTTATTAGATTCATTGCTCCTACGAGCGTAGCTCTCATATTTATTTCTCAAGTTTTATAGAGTGAAAAGAAAAATAAAGCTCTCGAAATTGATTGCTCAAAATAAATTAGAAGTTTTTAAACAAATAGCTGAATTTGAAAACTATGTTAATTTTGTACCTGGTTGCTCAAGAGCTAAGCTAATTGAGAAAACAGATGAGTATGAAATTGGAGAACTAGATTTAAATTTTTTCCTAAAAAATTATTCATTAAGGTCTAAAAATGTAATTAAAGATGATTGTATTGAAATTAATCAACTCAAAGGACCATTTGAGTCTTTTATTGGCGAGTGGCTTGTTGAGGAGAGTAATAATAATTATACAAAAGTCACCTTTAAAGCAGAATTTAGACTGCCGTTTATTTTAAATACATTTTTATCAGATCAGATGATTGCAAATTTTTGTGAGCAAGCAATTGCTAATTTTTTTCAAAAAATTAAAAACTAAATTAGTTTTCCAGTTCTTCTAATGTCCAACTGTCAAGCAAGCTATTCGAATCAAAATTAACTGACAATTTTTTTTGGTTAACCAAATTTTCACCAACTTGGACTGAGTAATAATAATCCCATCTGTTAGAGTGAAATGGATCTTTTATAAGAGCAGTCCCAAGTATGAATTGAACTTGTTCTTTTGAAAGACCAACTGAGAGTTTTTCAATTTCTTCTTCTTCAAAAATATTTCCTTGTAAAATTGGAACTTTATATGGAGCAATGGAAGAACAAGCAATTAGGTTAAGAAGAACTAATATTGAAAAAAGCTTAAAAATAGTAGATGTTTTCTTATCTTGCTTCATTTGGTTTAATAAATATAATGGCATGGTCTATAATTATAGTACTTATACGCTCAGATAGTATAATTAAAAAAATATGAATAATCAGAATAAAGAACTCAAGAAAGCTGGCTTAAAAGCGACACTCCCAAGAATTAAGATTATGGAAATTCTGGAGTCGACCGCAATTCAAGAAGAGGCACACTTCAGTGCAGAAGATATATATAAAGAACTTCTTTTGAGAGGTGAAAATATTGGACTTGCGTCTGTTTATAGAGTCTTGACTCAATTTGAGTCTGCAGGAATGGTTAAGAAACATCACTTTGAAGGCAGTCATGCAGTTTATGAAGTCATAGAGGAAAATCATGAGCATATGGTTGATGTTGAGACCGGAAAAGTTTTAGAGTTTCAGGATGCAGAGCTAATTGAAAGACTGAAAGAAATAGCAAAAAATTCAGGCTATCAAATTGTTGACCATAATCTAGTTCTTCACGTAAAAAAAATAGATTCCTAAAAAGTCTTGAACTGAACATTTAAGTCCCAATATATTGCATATATAGGGATTTAAAATGGTTGAAAAAAGTAAGTTAAATAACAATGATCCAGAGTATGATGCTGATGATTTGTCTATGGATAACGTCAGCGATCAAGAAAGTATTGAAAACCCTTCATACGAAGAACTTTTTGATAAAAACGAAGAGTTAGAAGCTTCATTATTGAGACTTAAGGCTGATTTAGATAACGCACTCAAAAGATCATTCTCTGAGGTAGAAAAAGCTCACAAATATGGAATAGAAAAATTATTGATTGAATTGCTACCAGTCATTGATAATCTAGAAAATGCGCTTACAAATATATCTTCTAAAGCTTCTAAAGATGATAAAACTGGAATTGAATTAACTTTAAAATCTTTTGAATCAACTCTTGATAAATTTGGAATGGTACCCATCTACCCGGATAACGAAGAATTTAATCCTGAAAAACATGAAGCTGTTTCTATGGAGAAGAATAAAGATAAAGAAGATGGGGAAATAGGAAAAATATTACAAAAAGGATGGGAACTTCATACAAGAGTAATAAGACCAGCAATGGTAACTGTAATAAAAAATTAGAGGAAAAAAAATGTCAAAAATAATTGGAATTGATCTAGGAACTACTAACAGTTGCGTGGCAGTCGTAGAGGGCCAGCAACAGAAAGTAATTGAAAACTCTGAAGGAGCAAGAACAACTCCTTCTGTAATTGCTTACACAGATAATGATGAAGTATTGGTTGGACTACCGGCAAAACGTCAGGCGGTTACAAATCCTGAGAATACACTCTATGCAATTAAAAGATTGATTGGAAGGACATTCGATGATGAAGTAGTGAGCAAAGATGCCGACATGGTTCCATATAAAATCGTTAAAGCTGAAAATGGTGACGCATGGGTGGAAGCAGCTAATAAACAATTAGCACCACCTCAGGTTGCAGCTGAAGTATTAAAGAAAATGAAAAAAACTGCTGAGGATTATCTAGGTCATGAAGTAAAAGAAGCAGTTATTACAGTTCCCGCATATTTCAATGACTCACAAAGACAGGCTACTAAAGATGCAGGAAAAATTGCTGGTTTAGATGTAAAAAGAATAATAAATGAACCAACAGCAGCAGCACTTGCATATGGCATGGATAAAAGCAAAGGAGATTCAACAGTTGCAGTTTATGACTTAGGTGGAGGTACTTTCGATATTTCAATAATTGAGATTTCAGATGTGGATGGAGAGCATCAGTTCGAAGTTTTATCCACTAATGGAGACACATTTCTCGGTGGTGAGGATTTTGACTTAAGAATGATTGATTATTTTGTGGATAAGTTTAAAGAAGAGTCTGGTTTTGATTTGAAAAGTGATCCACTGGCTTTGCAAAGACTAAAAGAAGCTGCTGAAAAGGCTAAGATTGAGCTTTCTTCATCTGAACAAACCGAAGTCAATCTTCCATACATTACAGCTGATAGCTCAGGACCGAAACATTTTGTTCACAAAATAACAAGAGCAAAATTAGAATCATTGGTTGAGGACTTGGTTGATAAAAGTTTGGAGCCGTTAAAAGTTGCATTGAAAGATGCAAAACTTTCTAAAGGAGATGTTTCAGAGATACTTCTTGTTGGCGGTCAAACCAGAATGCCATTAGTACAGAAAAAAGTTGCTGAATTTTTTGGAAAAGAGCCAAGAAAAGATTTAAATCCAGATGAGGCTGTTGCAGTGGGCGCTGCTATACAAGGATCGGTATTATCAGGAGACACTACAGATGTTTTATTATTAGACGTTACTCCACTTACTCTTGGGATTGAAACGCTTGGTGGGGTATCAACGCCTTTGATAGAAAAAAATACTACGATACCTACTCAAAAATCTCAGGTTTTTTCTACTGCTGAAGACAATCAAACAGCTGTAACCGTTCATGTTATTCAAGGTGAAAGAACTCAGGCAGCTCAGAACAAGTCACTCGGACAGTTTAATTTGACCGATTTACCACCGGCAGCGAGAGGCGTACCACAAATCGAAGTTTCATTTGATTTGGATGCTAATGGTATTTTAAATGTATCAGCAAAAGATAAAAATACTGGGAAAGAACAGTCTATTGTCATAAAGGCATCAAGTGGCTTATCTGATGACGATATTGAAAAAATGGTTAAAGATGCAGAAGCTAATGCAGAAGATGATAAGAAATTTGAAGAATTAGTTAAGACCAAAAACAATGCTGATATGCTTGTTCATGCAACAAGGAAAACAATTGAAGAGTCTGGTGAAAATCTTTCAGATGATGAAAAGAAAAGTGTTGAGGAGTCTATAAAATCATTAGAAGATGCAATTACTAGTGAAAACATAGAATCCATTGAATCAGCAACTAAATCACTTAATGATGTTTTAACTCCGTTGACTCAAAAACTATATAAGCAAGAGAATGCTGATTCTTCAGATGCTAATGAAACAAACAATGATAGCAACGATGAAAATACTGTAGATGCTGAGTTTGAAGAAGTTAAAGAAGAAGAAAAATAATTAAATATGTCTAAGAGAGACTACTATGAAACACTTGAAGTCTCTCGGGACGCTTCTGCTGGAGAATTAAAAAAGGCTTTTAAGAAAAAAGCCATGAAATATCATCCTGATAGAAATCCTGATAATCCTGAAGCTTCTGCAAAGTTTAAAGAGGCTGCTGAAGCATATGATGTTCTATCAGACCCACAAAAAAAATCTGCCTATGATCAATTTGGACACTCTGGTGTAGAGGGTATGGGCGCTGGATCCAATTTTAATGATATAAATATTAATGATATTTTTGGAGATATTTTTGGAGATGTTTTTGGAACTAGATCTCAATCAAGAAGACAACGAAGGGGTTCTGATCTTCAATACAATATGGAGCTTTCATTAAAAGAGGCTGTTTTAGGAACTCAAAAGAAAATTAAAATTCCATCTCATAAAGCATGTGCTAGTTGTTCAGGTTCAGGCGCTGCTGATGGCGCAAGTCCCTCAATTTGTAAAAATTGTAATGGAGCAGGTCAAGTGCGAATGCAACAAGGTTTTTTTTCTGTTCAGCAAACTTGCTCAGCTTGCTCAGGAAGCGGGCAAATTATCAAAGATTTATGTAGGCAATGCAGGGGCTCTGGTGCAATTAAAGATGAAAAAACGCTTTCAGTTAACATACCGGCTGGTGTTGATAATGGAGACAAAGTGAGATTGAGTGGAGAAGGTGAATGGATGAAGGATGGCCAAACAGGTGATTTGTATGTTGCTATTCGTGTAAAGGATAATTCTCTTTTTGAAAGAGATGGCAAACATTTATATCTTGAGGCACCAATACCTTTTGAAACTTCAGTTTTAGGCGGTTCAATCAAAATTCCTACTCTTGAAAATTTAATCTCATTAAAGATTCCAGCTCATACACAAACAGGAAAGGTTTTTAGAATTAAAGGAAAGGGTGCATCCATCGTTCGCGATAGAAGGAGAGGAGATATTCTATGTAGAGTGATTGTTGAAACACCAACAAATTTAAACAGGGAACAACTTAAGTTATTTAAAAATCTAGGTGAATCACTAAATGAAAAAGATAACTATCCTGGAACAAATACATTCAAAAAAGTTATTGATCAGCTCAAAGACTGAAATGATCAAAGTATATATAAACGGATTGTCAGGAAAGATGGGGAATACTCTATCTGCTTTGATTAATAGTAATTCTTCTAATGATAAATTTATCCTTTCAGATAAGATCATTGATTCTAATGTAGTTATTGACTTTTCAAACCCCAAATCTTCTATGGAAGTTATTGAAAAATGTAAAAAAAATTCAAAACCAATCATTATTGGAACAACTGGTTTTGTTAAAGAGGAAATCCAATTAATTAATAAAATATCAAAAAATATAGCAATATTGCTCTTATCCAACATGAGCCAAGGAATTACGAACCTAAAGATTTCTATTTCATCATTTTTAAAAAATAATAATGAAAAGATTAAATGCATAATCAAAGAAATTCATCATAAAGATAAAATTGACTCACCCTCAGGCACGGCAATTGATTTAAAAAAATTCATATTAGATTGTGATACCAAAAATATGATTTATTTTGAGAAAATTATCTCTGAAAGAATAGAGGATTTTTATGGTATACATGAAGTAGTTTTTAAAAATGAGATTAATGAATTTGTTTTTAAACATGAAGCACTTTCAAGAGATTCGTTTGCAATGGGCTCATTAAATTCAGCATCAAAAATTTTAGACCTGAAACCGGGATTATACAAATACGATGATTATTTACATATAAATAACTTTTAAATAGTTAATTTTTTATATAGAATACCCTCAAATTTAACACGAAGGTTTGTAAAATTTAAAGCTAGGGTGCTTAAAAAGTCAGCTTTAAAATAACTGGAGAATAACCCTGGGAGAATTAAATTGAGTATTGTTTCGATAAAAGACCTGCTTCAAGCGGGCGTTCATTTCGGTCATCAACAAAGATATTGGAATCCAAAAATGGATAGTTACATCTTTGATACACGAAAACAAATAAGCATTATTAATCTTGAGATGACACAAACTCATCTAAGTGCAGCAGCATCAAAAGTAGAAGATATTTGCTCGAAAGGCAACAAAATTCTATTTGTTGGCACTAAGAGGTCTGCAAGCAAAACTATCAAGGAAGAAGCATCTAATATTGGATTACCATATGTAGATAAAAGATGGTTGGGAGGAACCCTCACAAATTGGAAAACTATAAGAGGCTCAATCAGAAGATTACTTGATATTGAAGAGATGATTTCATCTGGAAGGATAGAGAAGCTAATTAAAAAAGAAGCTGTTGAGATTCAAAAAGAATATACCAAACTTCAAGCAAGTGTTGGTGGAATTAAAGATATGAAGGGCTTGCCAGATGCTATTTTTGTTATTGATGTTAAATATGAAAAGATTGCAGTTTTAGAAGCTAAGAAAATGGGTATACCTATAATTGCACTTGTTGATACTAACTCAGATCCCGATGGAATAGATATGATTATTCCTGGTAATGATGATGCTATTAGATCAATAAGATTAGTCACAAAAGTCATAGCAGATTCATGCTCCAGAGGCATAGAATCTTCGAGAGGTTTTTCACCTAAATCAGACTCTCCTGTAATTCAAACAAAGAAAAAGACTGACTTAGTTGATGAGAGTGCATCTGAAGTAAAAACCGAAATTGAGAACGGGGATTCTATTGAGCAGAATTTGGATAATAAAGAACAACTAGCAGATTCAAATGAAGATATTACTGATTCTGAGAAATCTACTGATCAAAATACTAAAGAATAAATATGGAAATTAAAGCTAGCCAAGTTAAAGAACTTAGAGAAATTACAGGTGTCGCAATGATGGATTGCAAAAAAGCACTTTTAGAATGTGAGGGAGATCTCCAGAAAGCAGTTGATTTTTTAAGATCAAACAGTGCCCTTAAGGCTGAAAAAAAATCTTCAAGAACCGCTGCTGATGGCATTCTTCAAGCTAATGTAAGTGAAAACTTTTCAACAATCATTGAAATCAATTCTGAAACTGATTTTGCTGCTAAAGACGAAAAATTTTTATCATTTGCTGAAGATGTAAAGAATTTTATATCTGATACTAAAATAACTGATATCAATTTTGTTAATGATTCAGTTATCGAAGATAAAAGAAAGACATTGGTTCAAACAATTGGTGAAAATATCCAATTAAGAAGATTAGAAACCTTAGAACACACCTCTGAACAAAATGTTGGATTATATATGCACTCAGACTCAAAACTTGCTGCTTTAGTTGTTATAACTGGTGGCAGCAAAGAAATTGCAAAGGATATTGCTATGCATGTTGCTGCATTCAACCCGCTATGTCTGTCAGAAAATGATATAGATAAAAAAGTTTTAGAGCGAGAAAAAGCTATATATCTTAATCAAGCACAAGATTCAGGAAAGCCTGAGGATATAATGCAGAAAATGGTAGATGGAAAAATCAAAAGATTTCTGTCAGAAGTGTCATTAATTTCTCAGTCTTTTGTAAAGGATCCTGACATTACAATTCAAGATTACATAGAGCAAAACAATTGTTTAATAAATAGTTTTGTTAGGCTAAAAGTTGGAGAAGGCATCGAGATTGAATCTAAAAGTTTCGCTGACGAAGTTGCAGAACAATTAAAATAATATGACAAAAATACAGCAAAAAAGAATTCTTCTTAAATTTAGTGGGGAATCAGTTGCTGGTGATGGCAAGCAAGGAATCGAACCAAAAATACTTGATAGTATGGCTAATTCAGTAAAATCGGGAGTTGACCTTGGAACTCAGATCGGTATTGTTATTGGTGGAGGTAATCTCTTTAGAGGTGAAAAATTAAATAAGGCTGGCATGGACAGGGTTGCAGGTGATCACATGGGAATGCTTGCTACTGTAATGAATGGAATTGCATTAAGAGATTCCCTAGAAAGAGCAGGAATAAAAACTCGAGTTATGTCTGCGATATCAATGTCAGGAATTGTAGAACACTACGATAGAAGAATTGCAATCCAGCTCTTAAATGATGGATACGTTGTTATATTTACTGCTGGAACTGGAAACCCTTTTTTTACCACAGATACAGCCGGCTGTTTGAGAGCTATAGAAACACAATCTGACATTATGCTGAAAGCTACAAGGGTAGACGGCGTATACGACTCTGATCCAGAGGAAAACCAAAATGCAATCCTTTTTGATACTTTAAGTTTTAATGACGCTATACAAAAAAACTTAAAAGTAATGGACGCAACTGCTTTAACTCTGGCAAGAGATCATAATTTGCCAATTAATGTTTTTAATATTAACGCAGAAAATGCATTGCAAGATATCATCTCCGGAAAAAAAGTGGGTACACTTATATCATAACTATGAATGATTTATTGAAAGAGCTTAATGAAAAAATGGAAAAGTCCTTAATGGCCTTAAAAAATTCATTTAATAAAATTAGAACTGGTAGAGCTAATCCCGCAATTTTAGACGACATCAAGGTTGATTATTATGGAAATTTAACTCCACTAAATCAAACATCAAACATATCAGTCGAAGAAGGCAGATCTTTGGTTATTTCTCCTTGGGATAAAAACTTGATCCCAGAGATTGAAAAAGCAATTATTAGTTCTGATTTAGGCTTGAATCCGAGCACTGCTTCAGACTTAATAAGGCTTACGATGCCTGCACTAACTGAAGAATCAAGGCAAAATTACATAAAGCAAGCTAGATCTGAAGCTGAGAATTCAAGAGTTTCAATTAGAAATAATAGGAGAGATGCGAACAATAAAGCAAAGGAATTTCAAACGAACTCAGAAATATCCGAAGATGAGCTTCGAAGAATTGAGGATTTAATTCAAAAAGAAACAGATAAATATATACTGATAGTTGATGAAGAATTAAAATCGAAAGAAGCTGATTTGATAGAAATATAGTTTTGCCACTATGGCTAAAAATAAAAAAATCTCAAACTCTCCTCCTAAAAATATCGGGATCATAATGGATGGAAACGGAAGATGGGCGTTACAAAATTCATTTAAAATAAGCAAAGGCCATTCAAAAGGGGTTGAAACTGTTAAGGAAATTGTAAAGGAATCTATAAATCAAAATGTAGAGTCATTAACGCTTTTTGCATTTAGTAATGAAAATTGGTTAAGGCCTAAAATTGAAGTAAATTCAATAAAAAATTTAATTTTAAAATCAATTGATGATCAGTTACCTGAATTAATTGAACAAAAAGTTAAGTTGAATTTTTTTGGTAATTTAGAAAAGTTTGGAAAAAGAATTACAAATAAAATTAATTATGCTCAGGAAAATACTTTTTTTACTAAACCTAACTTAAACTTGAACATTGCTCTCAGCTATGGAGGCAGACAAGATATTCTTGATACATTTAAAGCGATTTTAAAAGATGTTAAAAAGGGAAAAGTTGAGCTTGATAACATTTCTGAAGATTTATTTTTCAAGTATTCATATACGCCAATAGACAACATAGATCTAATAATAAGAACAGGTGGTGAAAATAGAATTAGCAATTTTCTTCTATATCAAATTGCATATTCAGAAATTTTTTTTACAAAAAAGTTTTGGCCTGATTTTTCGAAGAATGATTTAAAAAGATACATAAATAAGTTTAAAAAAATTGATAGAAGATTTGGTAAGAGGTCATAAATTGCAATTTTTAATAAGATCAGTCACAGCTTTAGCAATTTCTATTTTTGTTTTGTTTATCTTTTACTTTCAGAATAAGTATCTCGTCATGCTTTTAGCATTTTTGATTCTGTATCTTTTATTGCATGAATGGTCAAAATGCTCACAAAAGAATAACTTTTATTTAGATAGTTTTTTATTTTTTTTAATTTGTTTTTTTGTTATCTTTTTTATTTCTAAAATTTCGACCTTTGCACTAGTTATCTCTTCTGTTTTTTGGTTATTTTTTTCTTTTTTATTACTTAATAATCAATATAAAAAATATGCATTTATATCCTTTAACAATCTTTTTATTAAGTACATTGTTATATTTGGTTTTTTTATAAGCATTTTTACACTTCTTAATAATAGTTTTTCTATAGGAATTAATAATTTTTATCTAATTCTTATTTTGATTTTTAGTACGGCTATATCTGATAGTTTTGCCTATATTATTGGATCAAATATAGGCAAATTATCACTTTTAAGTGATATCAGCCCCAATAAAACAATAGAAGGACTTTTTGGCGGATTAATCGCTACATTAATTTTTGGATATTTTTTAACTAAAAATACAGATCTTGAATATGAATTCATGTTTATTGTGTTCATTTGTAGTGTTTTTGGATTTGTTGGCGATTACTTTGTAAGTCTATTAAAGAGGAGATCGGGGTTAAAGGACACAGGTTCAATTTTGCCTGGGCATGGTGGCATCCTGGATAGAATTGATTCTCATTTGGCATCATTTCCAATATCATCTCTAATTTTAATTCTTATCTATTAAATGAAAAATATACTACTATTGGGAGCCACTGGCAGTATCGGAGATAGCGTTCTGTCAGTTATTAAACAAAATCAATCCAAATATAATTTATATGGGATTTCTTTTAATCAAAATATTAAAAAAGCAATAAAGATTTTAAGTAATTTTAATCCTAAGTACATTCATACTGGCGATAATGAAATATATAAGGCTAATAAGGCCGAGTTAGATAAAAAAATTATTTTTGGTGAAAATGCTTTAAATGAATTAATAAGTCATGAAGAAATAGATATAGTAATTTGTGCAATTACTGGATTTGCAGGATTGCATGCCACGCATCAAGCTGTTAAAACTGGCAAGAAGATTCTGCTAGCTAACAAAGAGAGCATCGTTGTTGCTGGCGATATAATTATCCCAATTTCAAAAAAATATGGCAGTGAAATAATACCGATTGATAGTGAGCACAACGCAATTTATCAATGTTTGGGTTCCATGAATCCAAAAAACGACGTAAAAAAAATTATTATTACTGCATCCGGTGGACCTTTTTTAAATAAATCTATTGAAGACCTGAAACATGTGTCAATTGATCAAGCTTTAAATCATCCTAATTGGAAAATGGGATCTAAAATTTCAATTGATTCGGCTTCTCTGGTCAACAAATGTTTGGAGCTAATAGAAGCAAAATATTTATTTGGACTTCCTGAGGATTTTTTTGATTTAGTTATTCATCCCCAAAGCATTGTTCACTCTATTGTCAGTTACAGAGATGGTTCAAGCATTTGTCATATGAGTCAACCTGACATGACTGTACCTATTGCACATGCCTTATCATCAAATGAAAGATTAGAGATAGATTTTTCAGAAATTAATTTTAATGATCTTAACTTGTCATTTAATCAGTTTCCAAAGGATAGAAGAAAACTGGAACTTCTTGCCAGGGAGGTTTGTAAAAATGGAAGCACGTATGGAACAATTTTTAATGCTGCTAATGAAATTGCGGTTGAAAAATTTTTAAATAAGGAAATTAGGTTTGATCAAATCTATGACATAATTTTTCGAACTTTTGACAAGATGAATGTGTCTAATGAAACAAATCTTAATGCTATTTATGACATAGATAACCAAACACGCATAGAAGCAAATAAGGTGGTAAAATCAATCAAAATTAATTAACGTATGACATTTTTAATTTATATTGCAGCCTTCTTGGCACTCTTGGGTGTCTTAGTTACTATTCATGAGTTTGGGCATTTTATTTTTGCAAGAATATTCAAGGTTCACGTGCAAAGATTTTCTGTTGGGATGGGACCAGTCATATATAAGAAAAAAGACAAATTTGGAACAGAATTTGCTTTATCAGCAATCCCTCTTGGTGGATATGTCTCTATGATTACAGAAAAATTACTTGAGATTGAACCAGAAACAAAAACGCAGCTTACTCAGGATCAACTAAAAAATACTTTTGATTCAAAACCTAAATGGCAACGTGCCTTGATAATGTTTGCAGGACCTTTAGCTAACTTTATTTTATCTATTTTTTTGTTCACTGGAATATTTATGAGCACACTTGATCCTCACGTTGTTCCAGTTGTTAGCAAGGTCGAGTCTTCAATATCTGAGATCAATGGTTCTTTTAAGTTGAACGATAGAATAAAAAAAATAAATGGGGTTAGCATAAATGAAGCAAAAGATCTTAATTTAGAGCTACTAAGATATGCTGGATTTTCAGGCTCAATTAATTTCTCAGTTGAGAGAGAGGGTTTTGATGAGATATTAAACTTAAATATTGATGTTGAAAATTTTTTACCGTCATCAGAGTCCCAAACTGATCCAATGAAATATTTGGGAATAATGCTTGATTACAAAATGGAACCAATAATTGGAAATATAGTGAATGGAGGCTCTGCAGAAAGAGCAGGAATTTTTCCAAATGATAGAGTTTTAAGTATTAATAATAATAAAATTTTATTTTCAGAAGACATTAGAAAATTAGTTCAAAATAACGCTAACAAAAATTTAGATTTTAAAATATTAAGAAATGATCAAATTCTTTATGTTCCTGTAAAAATTTCATCATCATTTGATGATACAGGTAATTCTATTGGTATTTTAGGAGTAACATTTGGAACAAAGAGAACTTTTTTTCAGGCTTTTTCAAAAGGAGCATACGAAACATACAATTTAAGCATCAAAACACTTCAATTTATTGGAAAAATGTTTACAGGAAGTATGGGCACTGAAAATCTTAGTGGTCCGATCGGAATTGCACAGATGGCAGGTAATACTGCTCAAGCAGGATTACTTCCGTTCATATATCTTATGGCATTACTAAGTATTAGCCTGGCTGTAATTAACTTACTACCAATACCAGTTCTAGATGGTGGCCAATTAACACTTTTAGGTGTTGAGGCTATACGAGGCAAGCCATTGGCAGAGAAAACGGAAAATTTTATTTATACTGGGGGAGCTTTAATTGTCGGAGCCTTAATGATTTTTGCTATTTTTAATGATATATCAAGATTTATAGGTTAAAAATGAGAAATTTAAGATTCCTTTTTTTAGCTTTTTTTATAGTTTTACCACTAAAAGCTTTTGATGAATTTTTAGTAAGTGACATAAGAATTATTGGCCTTCAAAGAGTTTCAACAGGAAGTATATTTAATGTTATCCCTATCAGTGTTGGAGATAGAATTGATATAAGAAAATCAACAGATATTGTGAAATCATTGTTTGCTACTGAGCAATTTGATGATGTCCAAATCGGCAAGGAGAACAATACTTTAATAATTACTGTTGAAGAGAGACCATCCATATCATCAATTGATATAAGTGGCAACAAAGCTCTTGAAACTGATCAATTGCTTGAGAGTCTTGATGGGGTTGGAATTAGTTTGGGTGAAGTTTATAAAAGATCAACTTTGGAAAAAGTCAAAGCTGAACTAGTTAGATCATATGCAGGAAATGGACGATATGGTGCATCAATTGAAATTCAGGAAATTTCTAAACCTAGAAACAGGATAGATGTCATCATTGAAGTTGATGAGGGCCAAAGCGCAACAATTAAAAAAATTAATATTATTGGAAATGAAATTTTTACAGACGAAGACTTGACTAATAATTTTGAGTTATCAGAAGGTTCATTTTTCTCATTTTTAAACAATGATAACCAATATAGTAGAGAAAAACTTCAGGGTGATATTGAATCCTTGGAGGCATTTTATATGGATCGTGGTTATTTGAAATTTTCAATCGAATCCTCACAAATAAGTTTATCTAGGGATAAAAAATCAATTTATATTAGTTTTAATGTTAATGAAGGTGAGAAATACTCAATTCAAGAAGTTACACTAATTGGAGAAATCCCATTTGATGAAAGTGCTTACAATAACATAACTAGTCCTTTAGTCGATCAGACTTATTCACAGGCACAAATTACTTCCATAGAAGGATTTTTTACAAATGTACTTGGCAACATGGGATATGCATTTGCAGAGGTATCAGGAAACCCTGAAATTGACGAAGATACTAATCAAGTTGATTTAATATTTACTATACAACCAGGCAAAAGAACGTATACAAGAAAAATATTATTTGCCGGCAATGAGGTAACACAAGACCATGTTTTAAGAAGGGAAATGAGGCAGTTTGAGGGTGCTTGGAGTTCTGATAATAGCATTGAGACTGGAAAAGTAAGGTTAGAGAGATTGGGATATTTTAAGGAAGTGAATGTTGAAACAATCCCAGTGCCAGGCACAGACGATCAAATAGATATTTTATACAGTGTTGAGGAAGAGACGACTGGATCGATAGGAGGAAATATTGGGTATAGCGATTTTGGATTAATGGTAGGGTTTAATTTACAGGAACAAAACTTCATGGGAACCGGTAATACTGTTGCAGTTGGAATTAATAAAAATATATACAGCGAGATGTATAACTTATCTTTTTTAGATCCATATGCGACCAGAGATGCAGTGAGTCTTGGATATAACTTATACTTTAGGAAAACCGATTATGGAGAATTCAGAGTTGCTAACTATCTTAGTGACTCTTTTGGATTTGGAGCTCAATTTGGTTACCCATTATCTGATAATCAAAGAGTTGGTTTCAATTTAACTTATGATAAAACTGACATCGATATTGGTACTTTGCCAGCTCGAGAAATTTATGACTTCATTGCAGCAGAGGGTAATATTTTTGAAACATTATCAGCTCAAGTTTCATGGAGCAGGGTAACTCTGAATAGAGGTTTATTTCCAACATCAGGCTCACAAACTGTTGTAAGCCTTAGTTCTACGATACCAGGAAGTGACATCAATTATTATAGATTTAATGTGAGACAGAAGTACTATCAACCGTTGTCAAACTCTTTTGTTTTTGGTTTTACTGGGGAAATAGGATATATGGATGGTTTTGGTGATACTGAGCAAACACCTTTCTTTCAAAACTTTTATGCTGGTGGTCCAAGATCTCTTAGAGGATTTGAATCAAACACACTTGGCCCAAGAAGTACAAATGCTCCATGTTACGAATTTAATTATGAAGAAGAAACATGTCCAAATTTAATTGATAATGATGGCGATGGTGAACTTGATACTCCTGCATATAATCCATATGCAACCCAAACTTCAAATAGATCAAGATATAGAGATCCTCCTATTGGAGGAAATATTAAAATAGAGGGAAGCGCCCAATTAATCTTCAAGCTACCATTAATAGAAGATCAAAGATCACTTAGATCTGCTTTTTTCTTTGATTTTGGAAATGTTTTTTCAAATAATTGTAAATCTTATCAATTCAATTGTTATGAGCCATCAATAGAAGAACTAAGATATTCATATGGAGTAGGCGTTACATGGATTACTGGTTTTGGGCCTATGAGTTTGGCAATAGCAAAACCTACAAATGCTGGACCTCAAGAGAGAACAGAAGAATTCCAATTTACCGTAGGAAATGTTTTCTAATTAATATAGAATAGTAAAACCAAAAATGGGGTAATTATGAAAAACACACTTAAATACTACTTTTTAACAGCTATATTGATTGCTTTGCCAACTCTTGCAATGGACGGAGTCGCTGTAATAGACATGAGAACAGCTGTTCTTTCAACCCAAGCAGCATCTGATGCATTTAAAGCTCTCGAGGAAGATTCAGACTATGCTTCAAATGTTGAAGAAGCTAGATCTATACAAGCTGACAGACAAGCTCTTGCTGAGAGATTGCAAAAAGAATTGGAAACATTGTCACAAGAGGAAATTGCTGAAATGCAGAAAGATATCCAAGATAAAGGTAAAGATTTAGAATTTTTAGCTGGAAAAATACAACAGGCTCAAGAAGAAACTGCACAAAAAGTATTTGCTGATAGTGGAGCTACAATGCAGAGAATAATAGGCGAATTAATACAAGCTAAGCAAATAAAAGTACTGTTAGCAAAAAGTGATACTTTGCTTTTCAGTGATCCAGCACTTGATCTTACTGATGACGTAACCTCTATGATGGATGTAGCAGCAACAGAGACTGACGCATCATCTGAGTAGTGACTAAAGCTAAAAATTTTAGTCTTAAAGAGTTAGCTGATATATTAGACACCAAATTGGTTGGCGATCCGAACTGTCAAATAAGCTGTATTTCCTCTATAACCAATGCAGCTGATGGATCAATATCTTTCTTAGCAAATAATAAATATAAGGAAAACATAAAAAATACTAGTGCTTCTGCAATCATTATTTCTGATGAATCAATAATACAAAACTATAATAAAAATTTTTTAATATCAAAGAATCCCTATCTTGCATACGCAAAACTTAGTAAGCTTTTTAATATGGATATACAAAAATCATCAGAAATTCATCCATCAGCTTTAATATGTAGTACTTGTAAAGTTGGCAAGAATGTCTTTATTGGCCCGAATACTTATATAGGTCCAAACTGTATCATAGGAGACAATGTAATCATCAATGCAAATTGCTCAATAGTAAAAAATGTTGAAATTGGCTCTAATACTATTATTAATTTTAATACCGTTCTTGGGTCTGATGGTTTTGGATATGCTAAAGATAAAAATGATTATGTAAAAATTGAGCAACTTGGATCACTGATTATTGGAAATAATGTAGAGATTGGAGCTGGTTGTACAGTTGACAGAGGAGCAATTGATAATACTGAGATTCATGATGGCGTTAAGTTCGATAATCAAATTCATATTGCACATAACGTAATTATTGGAAAAAATTCAGCTATAGCTGCGTCCTGCGCTATAGCAGGATCTACAAAAATTGGGGAAAATTTCCAGATGGGTGGTCTGTCAGGCGTTCTAGGACATCTGGCTATTTGTGATAATGTAACTGTTGGAGCCCATACATTGATTACTAAAAATATAAACTCTCCAGGCAATTATATTGGGATTATGCCATCTCAAAAGAAAGCGGATTGGGCAAAGTCATCAATATTTATTAAAAGAAGAAAGTTAAAATAATGCAGATTTCCAATCAACATGTAAAAAAATTTTTACCTCACAGAAAACCATTTTTGTTTATTGATGAGGTTATTGAGGTTGTAAAAGGAGAAAAAATACATGCCATCAAAAAAATTAGTGATGATGAATATTTTTTAGAAGGACATTTTCCTAATAATCCTATTTTTCCTGGTGTAATTATAATTGAAGCACTAGGGCAAGCATCTGGCATTCTTGGATTTGCTACTATGAATAAAACACCTGAACAAGGTTCTATTTATGTTTTAGCAGGTGTAGATAAAGTTAGATTTAGAAAAAAAGTAAAACCCGGTGATATTTTACATTTATATAGTCAGATAATTGGTGAAAAGAGAGGTATATGGAAATTTGAGTGTACCGCTAAAGTCGATGGTAATGAAATATGTTCTGCAACTATTATGTGTGCTGACAGGAAAGAAAAAATATGATTCATCCCACATCAATAATTCACGAATCTGCAAAAATTCATAACAATGTTGAAATCGGTCCTTTCTGCATAATTGGAGAAGATGTAGAAATCTTAGAGGGTTCTAAAGTTATCAGTCATGCTGTCTTAAAAGGTCCAACATTTATAGGAAAAAATAATTTAATTTTGCAATTTTCATCAATTGGAGAAGACACACCAGATAAAAAATATGGCGGTGAAAAAACAAAATTAATTGTTGGTGACAGTAATATTTTTAGAGAAGGAGTCACTGTTCATAGAGGAACTATTCAAGATAAGGGCGTAACTGAAATCGGTAATTCAAATTTATTTATGGCTTATTCTCATATTGCTCATGACTGTAATGTTGGAAATAACAATGTTTTTGCAAACAATGCTGGAATTGCTGGTCATGTTAATGTTGGAGACAATGTAACTATTGGGGGACTTACAACAGTTCATCAATTTTGTAATCTTGGTAGTTTTTCATTTGCTGGAATGAATACTTCGATCACTATGGACGTGCCTGCATTTGTTAAAGTTGCTGCAGATCCTGCAAGGGTAATCGGACTTAATGCTGTTGGAATGTCTAGAAATGATATAAAAGATGAATCTATAGCTTTAATTAAGAAAGCATTCAAATATCTTTATAAAAAAAATCTCAAAGTTGACGAGGCTTTGCAAGAAATTAAAAATCTTTATCTTGAAACAAATGACCAAAATTTAGATGTATTCATTAAATCTATAGAGTCTTCAGATAGAGGCATTTTAAGATAAGTGTCTTCAAAAAAAAAAATTAAAGTTGGAATTGTAGTAGGTGAACATTCTGGAGATAATCTTGGAAGCGAGATTATCAAAAATTTAAAAAAACATAATAATATTGCTTTATATGGTGTTGCTGGACCAAAAGTAATTTCTGAGGGATTAGATTCACTTTTTGATTTTACCAATCTTCAAATTATGGGCTTAGTTGACCCTTTATTAAATATTCTTAAATTAAAAAGATTTCAGAAAAAATTAACAGAACTTTTTTTAAAAGAAAAAATTGATATTTTTATTGGAGTTGATTCCCCTGATTTTAATAATAATATATACAAAAATTTAAAAAAAAGTTCATCAATTAAAACTATTCAAGTTGTTAGCCCATCTGTTTGGGGATGGAGACAGGGTCGCATTAAAAATATTAAAAAATATATTGATCTTGTAGTATGTTTATTTCATTTTGAAGATGATTTTTTCAAGCAAAGAAGTATTAATAGCATTCACTTGGGGCATCATTTTGCTAAATTAGAAAAAAATGACACCAAGTCCGTTTTAAAAAAACATAATTTGGATTCAAAAAAAGAATTCATTACGATCATGCCTGGCAGTAGGAACTCAGAAATAAAATACTTACTTCCAATATACTTAGATTTTGTAAAAAAGCATTACAAACTCAATAAAAATACACAATATTTGATACCGGCTGCGAACGATGATCAATTTTATAGCATTAAAAATAAACTTTCAGGCTTAAATTATCCGATCAAGTTAGGACTTAATTGTTCATCTGAATTTTTATCAATCTCAAATTCGTCAGTCGTTACTTCAGGCACAGCAACTCTTGAATCTGCAATCTTAGAATGTGCTCCAGTCATTTGTTACAAAACAAATAACTTAAACTATGTGATCATATCAAATATGTTAAAGATAGATTTTGTAGGATTGCCAAATCTCTTGCTAGGTAAAGTTCATTTTCCTGAGCTTATTCAAAATCGTTGTACCTCAAACAATATATTAAATGCTTTAGAAGAATTAAAAAACGTCGATCATGACAAGACTTTTGCAAATCTAAAAAGAGGTTTAAGTGGCTTGGGTCTTGATGATGTATCCAAAGAAATATTAGATTTGTGAATTTTTCTGTTGCTGGTGTTGATGAGGTAGGAAGAGGTTGTTTAGCTGGACCTGTTGTTGCAGCTGCAGTAATTTTAAAAAAGGATATATCTGGATTACAAGACTCAAAAAAACTTTCTGAAAATAAAAGAATAATTTTAGCTGAGGAAATTCAACAAAACTCTTTTTACAGTTTTGGGCTATCTTCAAATGAAGAAATAGATAAAATTAATATTCTAGAAGCAACTTTAAAAGCAATGAAAAGAGCTATAATTAAGCTTCCTGTAGAACCGACTAAAGTTTTAGTTGACGGTATAAATAAACCAAAAGTTAACTTCTTGGTTGAAACAATTATTAGGGGAGATTCAAAAATAAAACAAATAAGTGCCGCTTCAATTATTGCAAAAGTATATAGAGATGATTTGATGAAAAAGTATGACAAAGAGTATCCAGAATTTGGTTTTATCAAAAATAAAGGATATGGAACAAAGAAACATTTTCTTGCGTTGAGTGAGGTGGGTTATTGCCCAATTCATAGAAAATCATTTAAAGGAGTTATTCAAAGGTGACCTCACAATTTTCGCATCTTAGACTTTCTTCAGAATATAGCATTTCACAAGGCTTACTTACTATCGATCAAATAGTTCAAAATGCATCAATACATAACATACCTTCAGTTGCTCTTACTGATAAATCAAATATGTTTGGATTGGTAAAATTTTTTAACAAATGTGAAGCAAAAGGGATAAAGCCGATTTCAGGCGCATCAATAAGGCTATTAATAGAAGATGATACACCTCATGAGCTTTTATGTTTATCTAAAAATAATAAAGGCCATAAAAATCTAATGAAAATAATTTCAAAAGCTCATCAGAATTATGAATTTCATTCTCCAATTATTAAGTATGATGAATTAAGAAGTCTCAAAGAAGATATTATTATTATATCTGGGGGAAAAGATAGTCACGTATTTGAATTCCTAAGAAAAAATAATATTGAACAAACCGAAAATATAATTGACTTATTTTTAAATGATTTTGGAGAGAATTTTTGTATCGAAGTCCAACAAACAGGGAGATTAAATGAGCAAGAGTACTTTCAAACAATCATCCCATTATCTTATAAAAAAAGTGTTCCCTTAATTGCAACTAATGATGTCCTTTTTGCTAAAAAAGAAGATTTTGAAATTCATGAAACAAAAGTTTGCATCAACACTAGCAAAACGCTTAATGATCCTAATCGTGCAAAAAATTTCTCTGAGGAACAATACTTTAAATCTTCAGTTGAAATGGGAACAATTTTCAAAGATTATGAAGAAATAATAAATAACACAAATGAAATTTCAAAAAGATGCAATGTTTCTTTAAAAACAAAAGGATATTTTTTACCTGAGTATCCAGTGCCAAAAGAGCATGACTTCGATTCATTTCTTGAAAATCTCTCTTTTGAAAGATTAAAAGAATATATCTCAAATTTTGATGACTTAGCAAAAAAAAACTATACAGAGAGATTAGCATATGAGCTAAATCAAATTAAAAATATGGGTTTTTCTAGCTATTTTTTAATAGTTTATGATTTTATTCAATGGTCTAAAAATAACGATGTTCCAGTTGGACCTGGAAGAGGCTCTGGAGCAGGATCATTGGTTGCTTTT
>TARA_B100000963_G_scaffold72400_1_pt1 | contig 21172 bp, 14 predicted proteins | sample TARA_B100000963 | Tara Oceans TARA_B100000963 (sample SAMEA2622097) | marine metagenome | biome: marine biome (ENVO:00000447); feature: surface water layer (ENVO:00002042); material: "saline water (ENVO:00002010), including plankton (ENVO:xxxxxxxx)" | depth 5 m | reverse complement strand
CTAAAGGCTGGCTGCTCATCAGTACGCTGAGTCACGTCACTACCGGACGGCATTCGTGTGTTCAAGTCTGACAAGGCTCCTCCTTTATTCTAAATGTTCCGGCCTTGGCCGTGTCCCAGCCATTACGCTGGGCATTTGGCTACTATGCCGTCTGCTGACTTCTGCTCTATCACCGCCACAGTTACCTGTAACAGCGCTATCGGTTTGCATCGAATTCGCTCGCAGTGGATGATGCGTTTCCTCTGCGCCAAGGCACTTGTATACCAGAGCCTTACTGGTATTCACCGATCGCTCTTAGAGCAGATCTCCCCAGATAAGGACATGCACTGTCTCTGCCCTGCTGCATCATTTACGGTGGCCGTTAGATCACAGGGTTTCGTTGTCTTGTGCCAACTCACCTTCAGCCTACGCCTCATATGATGTTCTTGTCCATCAGCTCGCAGATTTGCTAGCGGCTTCCTCCAGACTATCTCTCACGATTTAGCCCTTGCCATTCGCTAGTAGTTCGCGTTGAATAACAGTGTGTTAAACAACGGTGATCTTCCTACAGAGGACTTTCACCTCATTAGTTCATGCCCATGCTGGGCGTACACAAAAATGGCGGCCAGCATAGAGGCAAAAATCGCCCCGGCAATGGCAATGGCAACATCTGAATAAAGTTGCCCGGCTTCCTGTTCAATAAACAAGATAGGCGCAAACACCAGGATGGTAGTTACCGTAGAGGCGAGCACTGCCGGCCACACATCCTTCACTCCTTCCACTGAGGCCTTAAACCTGCTCAGCCCCTGTCGCCGGAATTGCACAATAGATTCAAGCACCACAATGGTATTATCTACCGTCATGCCAATGGCGAAAGCCACCCCGGCCATGGAAATAACATTAATGGTGCGGCCAAAGGCCAGTAAGGCAATAAATGCCGCAATGGTACACAGCGGGATGCCCATTACGCCAATGAGCGTGGAGCGCACCGAACGCAGAAAATAGAACATTACCAGAGTAGCCAGCCCTGCTCCTAATGCCAGGTTAACCATCACGTTGCGCAGCGAACTGGAAACATACAGCACGTCGTCGGTAAACAGCTCCATTTTAAGGCCGTTCGGGCGTAATACCTGCTCGTTAAGTTCATCAACAATCGGCAGGATCTGCTGTTTAATGGCTATCACGTTTGAGCCGGTTTCGCGACGCACCGCGAGCCCAAGGTTACGATCGCCATTGGCGTAGGAAAGCTGGCGGCGCTCAAAGTGATCGAGTTTTACTTTGGCCACATCCTTTAAATACACATTGGTATTGTTGATGCGCCGGATGATGAGGTTTTCCAGCTCGTTTAACTGTTCAAAACGCCCCACCACCCGCAGTAAATAGCGGCTTTTATCGGCTTCGATGTCACCGGCGGAGGAGTCCTGGTTGCGCTGGACAATGGCATTGCGCACCTCAATCAGGCTGATACCGCGTTGAGCCAGCTTTGCCGGGTCGACCATGATTTGTACCTGCCGACGGGAGCCGCCACTGATTTCAATTTGCGATACGCCCTCTACGCTTTCCATTTGCGGGCGAACCACCTCGTCGGCAAAGTCGTATAGCATATCAATATCCAGCGCCATGGGATTGCCCTCGGCAGGGAACAACTGAAAGTACATGAAGGCGTTACTGGAAAAGGAATCGGAGAATAACTGCGGCTGGTCAACATTCTCCGGGTAATCAGGCACCTGACTCAGCGCGTTACTGACCCGGATTAAGGCTTCGTTAACATCCACGCCAAAGGGAAATTCAAGCTCCACCCGCCCCTCGCCCATTTCGGCAAAGGAGATCATCCGTTTTAACCCGGTGATATTGCGCAGGTAGCGTTCCTGCTCTATGAGGATCTCTTTTTCGATGTCTTGTGGTGTGGCACCTGGCCAACCGGTTTGCACGGTGATGGTTCTAACCTCAAGGTCTGGGATCATCTGCACCGGAATCGACAGCGCCGCCACAATCCCCATAATGCAGCTAATCCCAACGACTACGGCAACCAGAATGCCGCGCTTTACCGTTGCCTCAATCATTGATTTCAGACCTATTGGTCACAGTGACTGCCGCCTCGTTATACAACCGCGAAACGCCAGAGATAGCATATAACTGGCCCTCAGTTGCATTGGCAACTAACACTGCATCGCCCTGCTGACGAACAATATTCACCAGTACCCGGCTGGCCTTATTGCTGTTAATGGCAAACACACTGGCGCCACCGTCGGGATGCTGCCTGATCGCGCTTGTCGGTAACCACACCTGTTTGCTTTCCAGTTGCGGCAGCATGATTTCCGCTTCAGCAGACATTCCCACCAGCAAGTCGGTATTCTCAGGCAATGCGATGTGCGCGGTGAAGCTGCGGCCCTGACCGCCTGAGGCGGCAACCAGGCGCTCCATCTTGCCGGTTATGGTATCGTGCAGGCCGGTATCCGGATGAATGCTAATGTCGCCATTAAGGTTAGTAAAGTAACTGTAGTATTCTTGCGGCACTTCAACGGTGAGGCGTTTCGCTTGCTGTGAGACCAAACCGAGTACGGCGGTGGTTGGCTCCACCCACTCCCCTACATCGACATCCCGCTGGTAAATAACGCCATCAAACGGCGCTTTGAGCGTATGACGGGCTACAATTTCTTTACGCAGGGCAAGGGTTGCTTTTAGTCTGGCCAGTTCTGCCTTAGCGTTGGCCACTTCGGCTTTACGCTGCTGGAATAAGGTTTTGGCAGCGAGTTGTTGTTGTGATAACGCATCCACTTCATTTAGCAGACGCTCTGCTTCGTTATAAGCAACAGTGCCTACTTCGAGCTCAGCCTCAGCTTGTTGAAGGGCCAGCTCAGCAAGCTTGCTATCGAGTGTCAGTAATGGCTGACCCTGCTGAACATGATCGCCCACTTCCACAAAAAGCTTATCGACCAGTCCTGCCTGTAGCGGTGCAAGGAAGGCATCATTGGCGGAGCTTACTGCGCCACTTAAGGTAATACTTTGATATTTCTGACTGGCCACCGGATAGGCCGCCGTCACTTCAATAGGTGAGTCTTGCGCGCTTGAAGGGAAACATATGCCCATACAAGATAATAAAATGAACAGGTATTTTACACAGCCGTACATTGCGCCTCCGGTGTTTCCATCACTGTTTACCCGGACCGGGTATTCATTGCAGAGTGCAACCGGTTACATAAGTGCCACTCCCTAAGTTTTGAATTTGTACCTGAACAGGTTAAAAATAGATCAGTGATGGAACAAGCCGGTAACTGCTGAGGTGAGAATTACAGAGCTAAGCCAGAAAGGTGCTACGGAAACGAATGAGTAACGGGCCGCGAGTACGGCCCGTCAGAAGCAAAATTAAGATCAGGCCGTCATGCTTTGAGCCAGGCCATCAACCGACACATCCACGTGGCGTTCGAGACCTTCTTCGTTATAAGTAACAGACGCCATCAGTGAAGCAAAATCAACCGTTAACTGCGCGGTAGACTCATCTGCCTGCCAGTTAAGGCGTAGGATATTTTCCTGTTGCGTAACGCTAAATTCACCTGCCAGCGCGGCCAGCGAATTGCGTAACCGAATCAGCGCAATCAACGCTTTGACCACGGGCTTTTCAAGCGACTCACTGACCGCCTGTTCATCCAGATAAGGGCGGTTGATGTCACGGCCCACTTTGGTTTTGGCCAGCAGTGCCATATCATTTTCGGCAGCTAAGAGTCCGGCATAATACACCTGTGGGATCCCCGGCGAGAATATCTGCACTGCACGAGCAATCAGGTAAGCCTGGTCATTGGCACCCAGCGCGTTGTAATAGGTACAGTTGACCTGATACAAATCGAGATTACTGGCCGCCGCTCCAGTGGCCTCAAGGCTCTGGCCATTACTGTTCTGGTGAATTTGCTCAACCAGCGAATCGATCTGAGCAGCATTAAGTAGCCCGGGTTTATCACCTTCCGGGCCCACATCCACAATGCCGATACCATCGTGAGTGTCCAGCACCGTAACGCAATTGCGTGGCGAAATTTGCAACCAGTTAGCCAGTGCCGACGGATCGCCACTAAACAGGCTGTGCAATACCAGTGGCGGCATAGCAAAGTCGTACACCATATCGCAGCGCTTAGCGATTTCGATTTGAGTTTTATAGTAGCTGTGTATCTCAACCAGGCACTTCATATTGCGGCTATGGGCTTGCTGGCTCAGGTCTTCAATAAAATCAAAGGTTTCTTCCAGCATAAAGCAGTTGGTGCCCGGCTTTTTAATGGCGTAGCCAGCGGCATCCAGACGAATAAGATCCACATTATTGCGCTCGAACGCAGTTAAGATTTTCTCAAGATACGCCTGTCCTGCTTCAGAGGTGACATCAATGTCGATCTGGTTAGAGGTAAAAGTGGTCCAGAACGGCACGGTTTGGCCATTTTGCAGGGTAATATCGGTAAAACACGGTGTGGGGCGTGGACGATAAATTTTTGCGATATCCTGGTGTTCATCTGCCGCAAATACTTTGTCGCGGGTCAGAAACAGCGGCCAGAATGATGATGACTGGCCATTTGCTAATACGTCCTGAAACTGAGGACTTTGTGCCGACATATGGTTAACAATCATATCGGCCATGATGTCCATATTTTCACCCAGCTCACCGACATCCTGCCAACTGCCTAGCCGACTATCCACTTCGGTATGGTCGATGGGATCAAATCCAGCATCTTCGCCATCGATAGGATAGAAAAAAGGTAATAAATGTACGCCACCAAACACGCCATTTAACTGGTTACTAAACAGCGCATTTAACGCCTTGATGTCACCACCGCCTAAACGGTCTACATAGGTAATCAACTGGACATCATTTGAACGATTCATAACAACACTCACAAGAACTTAATCGATTAAGATAAATAATCGGATAATTCACTCCATTTGGCAAGTGTTATTTTTATGTTAATGTATGAATAACTGTTCTACAGTGCTTTAAAGGACGCCAAAAACGCTAATAAATAGAGTAACCTATCGGTGGTGAAGAGAATTTCATAGTAAATACAAAACCATTTCACCAGTCACGCGGATCCCTATAATCGACCGTTTAGCTTACCGTTAGAATGTGGCAGCCGAACATACCCGGCCGCCGCCATGATCTTAACAGCCTCTTAGCTGACTTAATTAGTTAAGTCAGCTTAAGAAGATGTTTCCGAACGCCGTGATTCAATGTTACTCGGCGGAAATCACTATTGTTGCCGGAGCTAAACCTTTTGCTTTTGCTGTGATTATTATCTCACCGGCCGAATCTGCAGATTTAACAATGGCCAGCGCTTTGCCGCTAAACGCTTTACGCGTTGCAGAGGGAAATGGCGTGAAGTTGGTCGAGTCACCATTGTCAGTAGCCACCAGCTTGCCAGCACCGTTGACTGAAAAGTCAATCTGCTGAGTGGCTGTAGGAACAACCCGCCCGGCTGCGTCGACGACCTCCAGGGTGACAAACGACAGGTCTTTGCCATCAGCAGTAATGTTACTACGGTCGGCAGTGAGGCGCAGAGCTGCCGCTTCGCCGGTGGTTTTAATGGTTTGCTCAGCCCATTTACGGCCATTTTTATAAGCAACAGCTTTGACTTCACCGGGCTCGTAACGAATATCATCAAAACGGATCCGGTATGTTAACTCTGCCATTTTCTTACGTCCCATTGACTGTCCGTTGATGAATAGCTCAACTTCGTCGCCGGAAGTAAAAATATGTACCGGCGTCACTTTGCCAACACGCTCGGGCCAGTTCCAGTGTGGCAGAATATGCACCATGGGCAGGTCTGGCCGCCATTGGCTCTGGTACAGATAAAAGCGGTCTTTTTTAAAGCCAGCCAGGTCAACAATACCTGAATATGAACTGCGCGAAGAATAATACGGGGTTGGCTCACCGAGGTAATCAAACCCATTCCACACAAACTGTCCGGCCACATAGGGGTGAGTGTCGATGTATTTGAATACTTTATCTGCGGAAGAGCCAAAATCCACAGCATGCAGTTCATAGGAGCTCACCTGATGAATAGATGAGTCCCCGCCCCGTCCGTCTCGTGTGGGTGAGCTCATGTCAGGTGTTACCGGAAACAAATATATACCTCGTGAACTAAATGCAGAGGCGGTTTCACTCGACAATATCACTTTATCAGGATGGGCCTTGTGAAACGCTGGATAAGACGGCGGAGTACGAATACGGTTAGTGCCTTCAAACTCCGGCGCCTGACGGATCCCCTCGCCCTGATAATTTAAGCTAATCAGGTCAAGCGCAGCTGAAAACGGAAAATCGGCTTTCGCCCAGTTTTTAGACGCGGTAACAGGCCGGGTGGGATCTTCCTGCTTAACAATACTTTTCAGTTTCAGAGCTACCTCAGCACCTTCTTCACCGGTGTACTGCTCGCCCACTTCGTTGCCGATATACCACATGATCACCGACGGGTGATTACGATCACGTCGCACCAACGCACGTAAGTCCTGTTCGTGCCAGTCAGCAAATATCAGATGAAAATCATGAGGTGTTTTCTTTTTATACCAGCTGTCGAAGGATTCATTGAGAACCAGAATGCCCATCTTATCGGTAAGTGCGAGCAATTCCGGCGCCGGTGGATTATGCGCCATACGAATAGCATTAACGCCCATTTCCTGCAGAATTTCTAACTGGCGCTGCGCCGCACGTACGTTAAATGCTGCACCAAGTGCCCCCAGATCATGATGTTGATTAACTCCTTGCAGAGCAATATGTTCACCATTGACCAGCACTCCCTGATTGGGATCAAACTCTACTTTACGTATACCAAAGAGCGTGTGATATTCATCCACCAGCTTCTCGCCCTGGTATACCTGCGAGACAATGACATAACGATGTGGCGTTTGCGAAGGTACGGGCCCCCATAATCTGGGATTAGAGACGGTCACTGTGCTGGTAACCGCTTCGCTATAGTTACCCGCAATCATGGCGTGCCTGGTGGCAAACTTGCTGACTAGCGCTCCCGTAGGTTTTCCAGCATGGTTCGCCTGATAAATCTTATTTACCAGGCGCACTGCCTGACCTCTTGTTTGGGCGTTTTTAACCTTAAGGGTTAATTTCACTTCCGCCGACTCAGTACTCACATTCTCCGTAACTACCTGAGTGCCCCATTGATCAACATGTACGGGGGACGTTTTTACCAGCCAGACATTTCGATAGATGCCACCGCCCGGATACCAGCGCGAGGAATTGTTTGGATTATCGAGGCGGATGGCCAGTTGGTTTACGCTATCAAAATTCAGGTAAGGCGTAAGATCCAGCCGGTATGAACTGTAACCATAAGGCCAGCCCCCGACTAAATGCCCGTTAAGCCAAACCATGGAGTAAGACATAGCACCATCTATATCCAGATAAATTTGTTTGCCTGCATCGTCGTCAGTCAGCTTAAATTGCTTGCGATACCAGGCCACACCGTGACTGGGCAACCGCCCCATACCGCCGCCCACTTCCGGATTGTTACCGGTGTAAAATGGCCCTTTTATCGCCCAGTCGTGAGGTAAACTCAACGCTTCCCAGCTACTGTCATCAAAATTGGTTTGTACAAAGGCAAATTCAGCCCCCGGCTCGCCCGCCGGGCGTGGATGATGTCTGGTTGTATCGCCAATAAATGCATTGCCCGTGGGCATTATCCAGGGCTTAAGTACTTGCTGCGTGGCGTTAATTTTCACCGCGTCGGTAGGTTTCGCATCAGCATTAATCGAATCATCGTAGCCGTTAATAGCCGGCCGTGCATCGTAGATAAGCCCATCTGCTTTTTCTGTAGGGGAATATTTATAAAATCGCCAGTTGTCATTAAAACTGATGCGCTCACGCACTTGTGCATAACCAGGCAATGACACAAACAAAAAAACAAACAATAAAAACCGTGCAACGCAGGATGCCATCAAAACCTCTTAATTCCCTGAATAAAAGCGATCAACAGGATAAGAAGAAAATCGACATTGTTAAGCTGATATTAAATAAACGTAAACAGGAAACCAGTAATCGGAAGCATGCAGGAGCAGAATTACTGTCTGTACACTCCTTCAGCTTTATTGACTGATATTACTTTCTTGTTTCAACTGCCGTAATCCCAGGTCAAACAGGGCAATTTTGGCCTCGAGATTTTCCGCTTCCGGGGAGAACGCCACATAGATATCACTGATATGATTCAGCTCACCTTTGCGAATAGCGTCCTGCGGTAGTTGCATAGCCGCCAGCGTGTAAGAAGCTACATCGTCGAACATAATTGCCATATGCACTTTGTTCTCCAGCAGCATATTGATAATTTGGCGCTGATTGGCCACCCTCACCTCTTTAAAACGCTTGCGGTGAGCTTCATAGCTGTCACCATATTCATAACCGGTAATCAGCGCGATACTTATGCCACCGGGAAACTTATCCACACTGGCATAATTAAAGGTTGAGCCTTTGGGGTAGTAAAACGAGGCTTTGGCCTGAAACAAAGGCTCGTTACCAAACACAAATCGTTGCAGGGTATTTTGTTGGAGTGTGACGTTGTACGCGCCGTCTACCTGTCCATTCTCGGCCATCTTTAATGCCCTGGCATAGGGAACCGTAATAAAGGTGGCGGTTGAACCGCTGTAAGAGAGTGCCTGCTCGATAATATTGCGCGACAGTCCGCTACCGTCGGCCATGGCGAATGGCGGCCAACTGTCTTCTGCAGCAAACGTAAATGTTTCACCGGCCATCACCCAGCGGGATAATGCCAAACAGGTAATAGCCAGAAAGCAATGCTTTTTAATCAATGAATACAAGGGCAAAACCTTTAAATACCACACGTAAAAAGTAAGCAATATCAAGCCGGTATTGTTAAGAATGCCGGCGCCACTTAACTATACTAGCCCTGTAGCATTAATAAAACATCATAAAATGTAGTATTAGTAACTCAGTGATTCACCTGAAGGCATGTGAATGTGGCGCTATTGCGGGCTCTCAGCAGAGCCCATCGTTCTTTATGGCCGGTATGCAGCTTTAATTTTTACTCTCTAAAGGAAACAGTTCAAACGTCACTCCTTCGGCACCGGTTTGCATAAAATTGCGAATATTGGCGTGATCTGTGCCACTGGGATTGCCGATTACATCGTCACGGTAGTAACTGCCAAACAGAGCCAGGGTTTGTTCGTTGGTGAGCTTAAGGTATTGCCCCAGTGCCAACAGCTTGCAGGAACCATTGTTCTGATTTGCCTCATTTTCCACTTTTCCGTTGGTAAAGGCCGTGGGCGTAAAAGCAAAATTGTCATCTATAAAGGCAATAACATCGTTAAAACTGACCTGTTCCGGCGTGTTAGTTAGTTGCTCGATAATTGCCTGCTGATTGGTATAAGCCACTGCTGTCTCCACTGAATTCTTGCTCATAAGCTGGTTAAGTTGCGCGCCATTAAACCAGAATCTCGCCGGTATACCTACCTTGAATTACTGATCAAAAGTGCCCATCTGGCAGTACAGATACAAGTATACAAAGATAATCCCACACGATCAGGCAATAGCAAAACAGGATTAGGCAGGCGGAAATAGCATTGCTTATTGCATAATATTTCGCAGGCTAAAAAAGCACTTTTTTAAAAACTAAAGACAGAGGTAACACTATGAAAACAGTTGGCTACGCTGCATTCTCAGACGATGCTCACATGAAACCATATCATTTCGAGCGTCGTGATTTGCGCGCCAATGATGTTGCGATTGAAATTTTATATTGCGGTGTATGTCACTCAGATTTACACACGGTAAATGGTGACTGGGGCCCGCAACCCTATCCTTTAATCCCTGGTCACGAAATTGTTGGTGTCGTAACCGCTATTGGTGATGATGTAAAAAACTACAAAGTGGGTCAGAACGTGGCGGTCGGCTGTATGGTAGACAGCTGTCAGGAATGTGACCAGTGCCACAATCATGAAGAGCAGTTCTGCCGTAACGGCATGACACCCACCTATGGCGCACCGGATCGTATCTCAGGTGAAACCACACAGGGCGGCTATTCCAAGCACATTGTAGTACGTGAAGAATTTGTTCTGAACGTACCAGATGGCATGGATCTCGCGAAAACCGCACCAATTCTGTGTGCAGGTATCACTACCTTTTCTCCGCTGCGCACCTGGGGTGTTAAAGAAGGCACTCGCGTTGGCGTAATTGGCCTGGGCGGTCTTGGTCATATGGCCGTTAAACTGGCTGCCGCCATGGGTGCAGAAGTAACAGCCATCAGCCGTTCTAACAAAAAAGAAGCCGAAGCTAAAGCCATGGGCGCTAAGGGCATTCTGGTCTCTACCGACGAAGATGCAATGAAAGCCGCTGCGAACTCGTTCGATTTGATCATCGATACTGCTCCGGTGAAACACGACGTAGGGCAATATGCACCACTGCTGGATATCGACGGCACTATTGTCATTGTTGGTCAGGTTGGCCCGATGGAAGAACTGATGACACCACCTCTGGTAATGGGCCGTCGCCGGGTCGCGGGCTCATTAATTGGTGGTATCAAGGAAACCCAGGAAGTAATTGATTTCTGTGCAGAGCACGATATCTATCCTGACTGCGAAATGATTAAAATGGACGAAATCAACGGTGCATTTGAAACCCTGGCTAAGGGCGATCTGGCGCACCGCTTCGTTATCGACATGGCCTCTCTGAGCGCCGAGTAAGCGTTTTTTACAGCAGCCCAATCAAAAAAGCAGCGCTTATTGCGCTGCTTTTTTTCTGCGTGGTGTTAAGGGAGCTAAACGCCCTGGGCAACCATAGCATTGGCGAGCTGCCTGAAGGCGGTGATGTTAGCGCCTTTGGCATAATTTACCCTATCGTCTTCTTTGCCTTCTTCGGCACAGCGGTTGTGGATATAGGTCATGATGGCCTTAAGTTCGTCATCCAGCCGGGCGAAGGTTTTACGCTCAAAAGCGGCATTTTGCGACATCTCCATGCCCGACATAGCAACGCCCCCGGCATTAGCAGCTTTACCTGGTACAAACACGATACCAGCATCGGCGATCAACGTTTTGGCCTCATGGGTGGTAGGCATGTTGGCCCCTTCCAGTAAGTATTGACAATGATTGTCTGCCAGGCGTTTAGCCGACGGCTCATCCAGTTCATTCTGGGTAGCGCACGGTAAAGCCACATCGCAGGCGCAGCCCCAGGGCTTTTCACCTTTGAACCAGCTACCGCCGCGCTCATCGGCCAGCGCGGTAAGAATATTATCTTCGTTCATGCGGTTTTCTATGGCCCAGCGGATGTCGGCGCTGCTCAGGCCCTCTTCCTTGATTAAACTGCCGCGACTGTTAGATAAACTAATCACAGTGCCACCCAGTTCAGCCGCTTTGAGCGCAGCATGCAACGCCACATTACCGGCCCCCGAGATGGCTATCCGCTTCCCTTCAATTACGTCATCGTGATGTTTAAGCACACACTGCAGCATGTAAATTAAACCAAAGCCGGTGGCTTCGGTACGCACATGACTACCACCAAAATCGATGTCTTTGCCGGTAAGACTGCCGCCGAACTCGTTATGCATGCGCCGGTACTGGCCATATAAAAAGCCAATCTCGCGGGCACCTACATTAATGTCGCCAGCGGGTACGTCGGTTCGCGGACCAATATGGCGCTGCAACTCTTGCATAAAAGCCTGACAAAAGCGCATGATTTCATTGTCGCTACGGCCTTTCGGGTTAAACTCTGAGCCGCCTTTTGCGCCGCCCATTGGCAGGCCGGTAAGCGCATTTTTAAATGATTGCTCAAAAGCCAGAAATTTGAGTACCGACTCGTTAACCGTAGGATGAAAACGCAGGCCGCCTTTATAAGGGCCAATAAGCCCGCTGTGCTGCACCCGCCAGCCACGATTAACTTCTACCTCGCCGTTGTCGTTCATCCAGTGCACGGCAAAGTGGACTACCCGCTCCGGCTCACTCAGGCGCTTAAGCACGTTGTAGCGTTTGTAGTCAGCATGCGCGTTATAAATCGGCATTACATCGGCGGCGAGCTCTTTGGTGGCCTGCAAGAATTCCGGGTGGTGCGGATACCGGTTTTCAATCCACTGGTTAAACTCGTCTAAATTCGATTTCGCTGTCATACCAATCCTTTAAATAATACAAAACACCCGATTTGTACTGTTTATTACCCGCGTATGATCATTTTTAAATGCTCTAACGGCTGATTTCATTTACTTTCTTAGCCAAAAGACAGCGCTATTTATTTCTTCCCGGCAGCCTCTATGGATTGGCAGGCGCAGGTTTACCCCTTATACTAAAGGACTAATTTTTCGACAGTTGTGAATGCACCGTTTCTCGCCGGGTATTTTGCAAGCAAAGTAGTGATGATTGTGGTGCGTGCTTTGTCTATTTCAATACGCCTTTTAAAACCACTGGGCCTGCTCTGGCTCGGGGTATTTGCGTGCGCTATAGTCCACGCCAGTGAGACTCAATGGCAAAGCCACGCGCAGCCGGTTTTTCTTTCGCCATTAGGCAACTCCCCCCCTATTGAAGGTCAGGTTGATACCATACTGGAAGATCAGCAGGGATTTATCTGGTTGGTTGCCGCCAACGGTTTATGGCGCTGGGATTCAAAATCGCTGGTCCGCGCGCGATTTGAAGGCGCGGATAACGAAGCTCCGGCTCCCCAGGTAAACCATGGATTTAGCGATGCCAAAGGTCGTATCTGGATTGGCACCAGCAACGGCTTATACCGGCTCACTCCTGGCACCAGTTCGTTTACCGCTGTTGCGCCCGGCCAGTTGCAGAACATAACCGTGCAGGCTGGTACTGTGATTAGCTTGCCACACACTGACATCGTTATACTCGCCAGCGATCGAACGCTCTATCAGTTTGATACGGCATCAGCGCAGCTTAAACAGCTCCCCATTGCGCCCAATGCGCGGATTCATGCACTCCATGTAAGTCAGGCCAATACGCTTTGGGTAGGCACCGACAAAGGCCTGTACCGTAGTGACCTGAACAAAAACCGGTTTGCACCATTACAAATTGCACCTGGCTTTCCTGAGGGTATCAGGGTCAGTGCCATTACTTCCACGGCAAAGGAAAATCTCGTGGTTGGCACCGCTGCCGAAGGCTTATTTGTACAATCTGAAGCGTCCGGTTTTCGCAACTACACACTCGCACAGGATGACAGCCCCTGGCTGTTTACAGTGACAGAAATTCGCCCCGATGTATTACTGCTCGGTACCTTTGGTGATGGATTGATTGAGCTTAATTTAGCCAATCAGACAACACGCCGCTTCCAACACAATCGTTTATTACCGGCCAGCCTTAGCGATAATGACATCTGGTCGTTATTTCGCGATTCCAGAGGATTGGTGTGGATTGGCAGTGGCGCCACGCTCAATGTGTATGATGCCGGCAATGTTGCCGTTTCACACATTTTTGGTGACAGCGGGCAACCCGAGGGCCTGATGAATCGAAAGGTTCATGCGGTTCAGGCGATAGGAAATAAACTGATTGTGGGTTCCGGTGAACATGGGCTGGAAGAGTTCACTGCCGAACAAGGCACCACCCGGCAACTGTGGCAAAATGGTACTGATCCGGTGGAAACGTTATTTGCAGATCCGGCTGGAAATCTCTACGCCTCGGCTAATTTCGCGTCGGTAATTATTCCGCCAAACAGTGCACAACCATTACCGCTAAACGTAGATGGCAGAAGCGCAGCCACTTTTACCACCGCTCTGGCCAGCTCGTCTGAAGCACTTTGGATAGGCGGCACCGATGGTTTATGGCAACAGCCAGCAATAGCGACTGAGCCTACCATTCAGTTACTGCCCGAGCATTTTAGCGAACGTCGCGTGGCGTCGCTGCTGGCAACACCCGACTCGCTCTGGGTAGGTAGCTGGCAAGGGCTGCTTCACGGCAAGTTTACTAACGGGTTACTTAACAGTAGCAATATTAAAGCGGTCAACCATCCACGCCTGGCACAACAATTTATTGCCGACTTATATGCCGATAGTCTCGGCCAGCTTTGGGTGGCAACCAGCGGTGCAGGATTGTTTGTATACACCTCCGAGCACCGCTGGCTTGAATTTACAACTGACGTTGGCCTGCCCGGCGACAACGTTACGGCCATCGCCGGTGAGAGTGATAACCAGGTATGGGTAGGCACGTCTCATGGCATTGCGGCCATTGATATTGAGCAAAAACTGCTGCGCGTTATAACCGCCGGACCCGGTGCCGTAAACAGCCCTTACTCCCGCGCCGCAGCAACCATGACAGCAGCGGGTGATCTGGTATTCGGTGGTAAAAACGGCCTGACTATCGTCTCTCCGGGAGCATTACCCCGCCAGATGACCCCTTTATCCCTTAACTTTACGCAACTTGAAATAATTACCGCAGATAACCACAAGGTTCATCCGGCGACCACCCAGGCCCATATTGAAATCAGTGCACTACCCAAACGTATTTCTTTTGAGTTTGTCGCGCTGGATTACCTTGATCCGGAACATTTGCAATACCGTTACCGCCTGGCCGGCAGTGAAAATAACTGGACCCAACTCGATGCCGATCACCGGATTGTAACGCTCACCGATCCAGCGCCGGGCGAGTACAAACTGGAACTGCAATATTCCGACAACGTCACCACCTGGCAAAACACAACGCTTAGCCAGCGATTTACCGTGCTCCCCGCGTGGTATCAGACTATCTATGCCAGCATGGCCAGCTTGTTATTGTTGGCTATTGCTATTTTTGTTTTGCATCAGTTAGGTCTGCGCCATTACCGGCATCGCCAGAATGTGCTGGAGCGAAAAATTGCCGAGCGCACGGCTGAGCTGCTAACTGCTAATGAGAAACTCAGTGAACAAGCGCTTGCCCTGGAAAAAGCCAGCTTAACTGACTCGTTAACCGGTTTACATAACCGACGCTTTTTAAACCAGAACATGCAGCGCGATGTGAGCCGCATTCATCGTTATTATAAAGACTGCGAAGCCACCAATACGCGCCCGAGTGAGCAGTCTGATATGTTATTTTTTATCATCGACCTGGATCATTTCAAACGGATTAACGATAACCATGGCCATCAGGCCGGTGATGCGGTGCTGGTAGAAACCCAAAGAAGGCTGTCGGCCATTTTCCGTGACAGTGATTATCTGGTGCGATGGGGTGGCGAGGAGTTTCTGGCGGTGGTACAGGATACGCCCCGGGATGAAGCTTACCTGCTGGCAGAGCGTATAGTTAAGGCAGTCAATGCCAGTGATATGAATATTAACGGGCACACGCAGTTAAAGGTAACCTGCTCGGTAGGCTTTGCTGCTTATCCGCTGCACCAGCAACGTTATAGCTTTTTCGACTGGCAGAGCACCGTTGGCATAGCCGATGCGGCGTTGTATGGTGCCAAACGCCGTAATCGCGATACCTGGATGGGCATTACCGGCATCCGGTCTACGGTATCCGACAGCACCCTGGAGCTAATCAAACAGCAGCCCGCGCGCATATTCGACCATGCTAACGTCCTGGTTCGCCAGTAAAGCAGTATCAGCTATGATTTTTAATATACCGAATGGCCAGCATGTCTATCGGTGTATTTCGGCCCCGGTACTGGTAACGAATAAGGTGGGCCAGCTCTGAGTAAAGCGCGGTAATTTCGCCCGGCATCTGTGAGGGCTGTTTATCCTGCATGTAATAGAACAGTAACTTAAGCAGATGTTCGCGGACCTGATAGCGCACCAGACAATTAAACGCATGAGAGTCAGCATCAGCGGATAACGTTTGCACATAATGATTCCAACTGGCGGCTTTATCGGCCCTGTCCAGCCACACGCCAATTACCTCTGGCCGGTTAGCACTCAGCCGGGTTACCACATCAGCGGTATCATCGGTACAGCCGTTAACCAACACAAAGATATATTGCAACCCCTCACTGGCTTGCGCCAGAATGCTTTCAAGACAGCGCGAGAGCCGCCGCGCTTCATTATGGGCGAATACCACGACATTGTAGGAGGGAGTCCCTGACATACTTGTCCTTTTTTTAATTATCTTACACCAATCTACCGGGTTAGCCGCGCAGTTACAAATATGCTGCCATCACATTACCCACCCGGACAAACCGTGATAAAACCACTAAACTAGGGGAAAACAACGCAGACAAATCATCATGAAGATAGGTGAACTGGCCAGACGTACCGGCCTGGCAAAATCTAAAATTCGCTTTTATGAAGAGAAAAGCCTGTTGAACCAGGTTGAGCGCAAAGCCAATGGTTACCGCTCCTATCCGCAGCAGGCCGAATCGATACTTAATCTGATTGTAAACGGTCAACAAGCCGCATTCAGCTTAGAAGAATTGCGAGCGCTGTTGCCGCAGACGAATGACGACTGACAGCATGATGCGCTGATAACGGCGCTCCAGCAAAAAGTAACGGATATCGAGCTGCTGCAGCAAAAACTGGCTCGCAATAAAGCAAAGTTACTGTCGGTTATCGACACCATTGCCGCCAAACCAGACGATATGGACTGCGCCGATAACGCCAAACGGGTACTTGCCGAACTGAGTCTGCCAAAAAGTAGCAAATAATGTTTATTGCGCTATTGACCTTAAAGCTAACTTTAACCTCAGAGTAAGCCCTGATCGAAGTCAGCAGGCGCTATGTCACTTTTTAATCCATTAACTTTGCCCAACGGCACCACTATTCCAAATCGCATTGCCAAAGCTGCCATGGAAGAAAAATCTGGCCACGGCAGATAATCTGCCCTCAGCTCAAATGATGGCTTTGTTTGGGGCCTGGGCACAAGGCGGAAGCGGTTTGTTGATTTCCGGTAATGTCATGATTGATGGCCGCGCGATGACCGGCCCGGGCGGCGTGGTACTGGAAAACAATGAGCACCTGGATGTTTTTAAGCAATGGGCTGCAGTCGGCAAGCAACAAGGGCTGCTTTTTTCCTGCAGCTTAACCATCCTGGCAGGCAAATGCCGGCCAGTCTGGGCCAACCTACCTGGGCACCATCCGCCGTGCCAATGGCGTTGGGTAAAATGTCGAAACTCTTTAACCCACCTCAGCCCATGAGTCAGGATAAAATTAATGACATCATCAGGCGGTTTGTCACCACTGCCAGACTCGCCGAACAGGCTGGTTTCGATGGCGTGGAGATCTACGAAAAGGCCCAAACCGAGGGCGGCAGTCCTAGCATCACTGTTTTAGACAGCGACTGCTAATTACACCACGATAATTAATATCTGGCGTGTAAGCCAAGCGCCAGATAGCTAACTCTCTGCGAATAATTATAAAGCTCGTCCAGGTACCCATTGTGATATCTTACCACCAGGGGTATCGCAAAAAATTCCAGGTCAGGCTTATTCAATAAGCTGGCGATACCACGCCCTACCGGAACATCAACATAGTAGCGCAGATCGAATGTGTTGCGCTTAAAAGGATTTCCGCCCATGAGTTGCCCGGTTCTATAAGTAATCCGCAATGCAGTATCTACATTACCGATGAGAAATGGTGCATTGATATCTACTTCAGAACCTACATAGTCTTTTAATTCAGCGGTTTCTCCTTCACGCCACCATATTTGGTCTTCAGGCTCTTTATCGAGTTGATGCCTTACTTTGGCAAAGATTGAAATACAATTGAAACGACTGGCACAATCTTCATGACTTCCGATACCTAACTGGTAGTTCGCACCAAAAGCGACGAAATTGTTAGAACGGCTAATGGTCTGTTGAGCCATTTCAAATACATCTGATTCTGATACCTCTTCGTCCCCTTCGTAATCCAGAGCAAAGGCACTTAGTTCACTTTGCAATCTTTCCAGAGTGTCGGTTACCTGGCCGTTTGATTCATGCTCCAGCGAGAGAAACCATGATGATAAACCTGTTTTTTCCGGATCCCATATTCTGGAAAAAAAGAGGCTGGGGTTATGGCGTGTAGTCACCACCGGACTGGAGTTGCGCGTGAGTGCAAAAAAATCGAATTCGCCCTGATACGCTATTGCTACGGCAAACTCAGCTTCGTCTCCTTGCGGTACCGGCGTATTTGTCATCAGATAACGAAAGCCCAAGCTCACATCCGCATGACGTCGGGTTCCGTCTGTATCGGTGTAACGAGCAAGGACCTCGTTATCACCCCATTGAGCAAACTTACTGATAAATTTAGTATCGGTGTTATCAGTACGTTCACGTTTGATTTTATCTGTGATTTCGATGGATTGCGTTGCAGCCAAAGCCGGCCCGGAAACAAGTAAACAAAGCAGTGCCAGTATTTTCATAAGTATTTTCCTTAAGTTGATATCTCATCACGCGGAACTTCATTACGTCATGAACTGCTATTCGTCTAAAAGACGTGGTGCGATGTTGGAATGAATTCTCTCACCAAAGTATTGTGGGAAGTATTCGTCTTAAACTCTACAACTAACCCTCCAACCGCTTTGTGCTATGCTATCTTCACTAGGCTGGTTGCGTTGTACAGTACCGATACCCGACTTCAATAACCCATGGGGTAAAACCATGCCCAAGTTTAAGCATCCCGGCGTTTATATTCAGGAAATCCCCACGATTAATACCAGCATCGTTGCCGTCCCTACAGCGGTACCTGCGTTTATTGGCTACACGCAAAGCGCCGCGTGCCAGAAGGATGGCGACTTACATCTGACTCCAACAAGAATCACCTCATTTGCGGAATACTGCCGGTTATTCGGGCAAAGTGAAGCTGAGCATCTGGAACTTACATCCACGCCAGCTGGAATAGTGTTAAAAAGCACAACGCCAGTATTGCCCCGCCAGATGATGTGGTATGCCATCAGGCTGTTTTTTGATAACGGTGGTGGTGAATGCTATGTGGTATCGACAGGTAACTATCAATCATCGCTAACCCTTTCAGCCCTGTCAGATGGCGTGCAGGTTACTGCAAAGGTGGATGAAATAACCCTGCTGCTTGCACCTGAGAGTGTGCTGCTGGCTGCAGCCGACTACCAGCAGTTAGTCAATTTTATGCTCTCGGAATGCAACAGGTTAGCCGACCGTATGGCACTGTTCGACTTGCCCGACGGGGATAAAACTTTGAGCGCATCGCTGTTAAGCACTAACCGCGCATATCTGGGTAACACACATCTTGATTCTGGCGCGTGTTATTACCCTTTTTTAACCACCACTCAACGCTGGCAATCTGCCCGCTACCATCAACACATAACGGTAAGCCTCGATAACGGCAAGACTACTCAACTCAGCCAGCTAAAAACCGACGATCCCGCGCTATTCAAGGTTATTGAATCTCTGCTGGCTGATCTTTATGTTTCCTTACCGGCTTCTGTTGCAGTAGCCGGAGCCATTGCTTTGGTCGATGCAACTGAAGGCGTATGGAAAGCCCCGGCGAATGTGCAACTGCGTGGCATCAAACATCCGATGATAAGCATTTCTGACACTGCAAATGAGGCGTTAAATACCGACTCTTCTACCGGTAAATCCATTAATGCAATTCGGGAGTTCAGCGGCCGCGGAGTTCGTATTTGGGGAGCCCGCACGCTGGCTGGCAATGATAATGAATGGCGCTACATCAGCACCCGGCGTTTGGCCAGTATGGTACAGGAGTCGGTGCAGAAATCGCTCAACTGGGCCGTTTTTGAGCCCAACGACGCCAATACCTGGGCCCGGATTACGCATTCGGTTGAGCAATTCCTTATCAGCTTATGGAAGCTCGGAGCACTAACCGCTGCCAGCCCCGATGACGCGTTTTATGTACGTTGTGGCCTGGGCACAACAATGACTGCCAACGATGTGCATCAGGGCATAATGAACATCGAAATTGGTATGGCAGTTATCAGGCCAGCAGAGTTTATAATCCTCAGGCTTCAGCTTCATTCTCAGCAGGCCTGAAGCCAGATTGAGCTTTTTAGTAATGCCCGGTATTGTTCGCTTTTCAAGCGTGAAAAAAAGCGTATATTACGCTCTAACAACTGCGCCAGACTATTATCACTCTGGTATGAAAAACCCTTAGCAATCATCGAAGAAGGATCCCCTGTGACAGCGACGCCATGTTTAAAAGTGTTGATTATTGATCACAATAAACCCCGGCTGATTACCACTCAACAATACCTGCAATCGGTGGTCTCGGTACTTGACCGCAGCGATTTGTCATTAGAGTTTCTGGCCGTTAACTCGGAGTCTGCGGCGGTCACCGAACTCGACAATGATGGCGATATCCAGGCGGTGTTACTGAGCTGGGAAACCCTTGGCGACAGCCTGCGCGATTCATCTATAATCGATGCGATTAAATCCCGACGTCTGGAAGTACCAGTGTATGTGACCGGTGAAAATGAAGTGGGCTTTGATATCGTTAGTCGTTCGAGCAAAATTGAAGCGTTTTTTGCGCTACATGATATTGCCTCAGATCCGGAGTCATGCCTGGCTTATATTATTAATGACTTTGACGATCGCAGCGAAACGCCGTTCTGGACGGCCTATAAGAAGTATGCGGTAGAAACCAACGATTCCTGGCACACGCCGGGTCACAGTGGTGGTGCCAGTTTCCGCAGCTCAAGCTACATCAACGACTTTTATAAGTTCTTTGGCCGCAACATGTTTATCAGTGATCTGTCGGTCAGTGTGGACTCTTTAGGCTCATTATCAGACGGCACCAACGCCATCGGTAAAGCACAAAACCTGGTAGCTAATACCTTTGAGGTTAAACACTCATACTTTGTGACTAACGGCTCTTCCACGTCCAATAAAATTATCCTGCAAACCCTGCTACGGGAAGGGGATAAGGTTATCATAGACCGAAACTGCCATAAATCCGTGCACTACGGTATTGTGCAGGCCCGTGCCCTGCCCCTGTATCTCGACAGCATTCTGGATCCTAAATACGGTATTTTTGCGCCGCCTTCGCTGAGTCAGCTAAAGGCGTTTATCAGTGACAATAAAGACGCCAAACTAATAGTACTGACTGGCTGCACCTACGATGGCCTGCTGACCGATTTAAAGCAGGTTGTAGATTACGCTCACCAGTTCGACATTAAGGTGTTTATTGATGAAGCCTGGTTTGCTTACTCGCTGTTTCATCCGCAATACCGCGAGTACTCAGCCATCAATGCCGGTGCAGACTACGTTACTCACTCAGCTCACAAGGTGGTTTCGGCATTTTCGCAGGCTTCATACATTCACATTAACGACCCGGACTTCGACAAGGATTTCTTTAAAGAAGGCTATGTTCTGCTAAATTGTTGCTATACTGTATATGAATACAGT
>TARA_B100000963_G_scaffold357697_1_pt1 | contig 21211 bp, 18 predicted proteins | sample TARA_B100000963 | Tara Oceans TARA_B100000963 (sample SAMEA2622097) | marine metagenome | biome: marine biome (ENVO:00000447); feature: surface water layer (ENVO:00002042); material: "saline water (ENVO:00002010), including plankton (ENVO:xxxxxxxx)" | depth 5 m | reverse complement strand
ATGTCTCAAGGTTTATTGAATTTGATTTAAAAAATGAAATTTTTCAAAAATATCAAGAATTAAATATTAGTTTTTACAAAAAAAACAGAATCGGTGATTTGATGAATAGGATTAGCGAGGATGTTAGTAAGGTTAGAATGTATGTGGGACCTGCTTTAATGTATTCAATAAATACAATTACATTATTTATAATAATAATTACATATATGTTAAGTATAGATGTTAAATTAACACTTTACACAATAATCCCATTACCATTACTCTCACTAATAATTTATAAACTCAGTAAAAGAATAAATATCAAGAGTATGAAGGTTCAAAAATCACTATCAAAATTGACCACTATTACTCAAGAATCTTTCAGTGGAATTTCTATTATTAAATCTTACGCGATTGAAGAAGAACTAAATAAACACATTGAGGATGTATCAATGGAGACTAGAAACAGACATATTGATTTAGCTAAATTCCAATCTTGGTTTCTTCCAATGATGGTTTTATTAATTGGAATGAGTAATATTTTAGTTATTTACGTCGGGGGAAATCAATTTATTAATGGCAAAATCGAGCTGGGTATACTTGCAGAATTTATAATTTATGTTAATATGCTAACATGGCCTGTAGCCACAGTTGGATGGGTAACTTCAATTGTTCAACAGGCAGAGGCTAGCCAATCAAGAATTAATCAATTTCTAAATGAGAAAATTAAGATAGTTAATAAAAATTCGAAAATTTTAAATATAAAAGGAGAAATTGAATTCAAAGACATAAATTTTACTTATGAAGAAACTAACATAAAAGCACTTTCAAATATTAATTTTAAGTTAAAGAGTGGAGAATCTTTAGGTATAATAGGACCTGTAGGATGTGGTAAATCGACAATATTAGAGTTGATTGTGAGAAATTATGATCCGAAATCAGGTGAAATTTTAATTGATAATACAGACTTAAAAAATCATAACATTAACAACATAAGAAATATTATTTCATATGTTCCTCAAACAACTTTTTTATTCAACGATACTATTAAAAACAACATTCGTTTTGGTAAAAATAATGCTGAAATTTCAGAAATAAAGAAATATTCAAAAATTTCATGTATAAATGATGAAATTGAGGAGTTCCCAAAAAGATACAATTCTATTTTAGGTGAAAGAGGAATAAATCTTTCAGGAGGTCAAAAACAAAGAATTGCACTTGCACGTGCATTAATCAAGAAACCAAAAATTTTATTGTTAGATGACTGCTTATCAGCAGTTGATTTAGAAACAGAAAATAAAATTACTCAAAACCTCCAAAAGGAAACGAATAACATTTCAAAAATAATTGTAAGTCAGAGGACATCCACTATAAAAATGTGTAATAAAATTATAGTCCTCAATCATGGTAAAATTATAGAAATTGGCAACCATGAAGAATTAATAAAAAACATTGAGGGTTACTATCACCAAATCAATTACAAACAAAACAAAAAAACTCATTAAGATTTTGTTGATTTTACTTTTTTAACCATTTTTGGTACAAATAATAAAAATGGAAGAAAGTAAACAATACTTAAACGAAGATATATTTTCCAAGGTTGTAAGGGCTGGAAGAAGAACTTATTTCTTTGACGTAAGATCAACCAAAGCGGGAGACTACTATCTAACAATTTCGGAAAGTAAAAAATTTACCAATGATGATGGAACATTTTACTTCAAAAAACATAAAATTTATCTCTACAAGGAAGACTTTGAAAATTTTTCAAATATTCTTAACGAAATGACTAAGTATATTATTGATGAAAAGGGAGAGGAAGTAATCAGCGAAATACACGATAAGGATTTTAAAAAAAATGAAGATGCAGATAATGCTGATAATCAAACCAAGGAAGGGAGTAAAGACGAAAAAAGTGGTGAGGTTGAATTGGAAGATATTTAAATTTTCCTAAACGGTCTTTTAATAACTTTCCAAAAGTTATTTTCATCATTATAATTATCATCAACCCCGTAACAAATGTCTTTGGCGTCTAAGTTCATATAGGTCCCAAAAATGCGGTCCCAAATCGAAAAAATGTTACCATAGTTAGAATCAGTGTAAGGCATTTTGTAATGGTGATGAACCTTATGCATCTTCGGTGAAACAAAAACAAGTGATATTAAATAATCAATTTTCTCAGATATATTAATGTTAGCATGATTGAATTGAGAAAATGCCACAGAGATAGACTGGTATAAAAAAACCATTGCTATTGAGGACTCCGAAATAAATACTGCTATTAACGTGAAGAAAAATCTAACAAAACTTTCTATTGGATGATGTCTATTGGCCGTAGTTGTATCAACACTTTTGTCAGAATGATGAACAGCATGTATTGGCCACAAAAATGATATTTTGTGTTGAACAAGGTGTGCAAAATAGGCACCAACAAGATCAAGTATTAAAAGGGTAATAATGAAACGGGTAACTCCACTAATTTCTAAATAAGTGAATAATCCAATTTTATTGACATATACGAAATCAGATGTCTTAACAACCAAAAACGCTAAACTAAAATTGACAAGTATTGTAGTGACTGTTAATAATATGTTTGTTATTGCATGCTTGAATTTATTGTAAGATAATATTCGAAAAGGTATAATTCCCTCCAGCATCCAAAAAAATGAAATTCCAAATGTAAGTATCAAAGCTCGCTGTAAAGATGATATTTCTAAAAAGAATGAATTAATTGTTTCCATTAAATATTTCTTAAATTTACAAAAATCAATATATCAAATCATATAATCTATAAAAATGGCTAGAACACCATCAAAAATGATTGATTTAGGTTCAAACCTTCCAGATTTCAATCTTATAAATACAATTGACAATGAATTCTTTGATAACAACAAACTCAATACAGAAATCGGAACACTGGTCATGTTTATATGTAATCACTGTCCATTTGTAATTCATATTATAGATGAGATAATTTCAATATCCAAGTTTTACAAAGGAAAAATCAATATTATAGCTATTAGCAGTAATGATGTTATAAATTATCCTCAAGATTCACCTAAGATGATGAAAAAAATGGCAATAGATAAAAAGTTTAATTTTCCTTATTTATATGATGAAAGTCAAAACGTTGCTAAGTCATTTGATGCAGCATGTACACCTGATTTTTTTCTTTATAATGACAAAAAAAAATTAGTTTACAGAGGACAACTAGATGATTCCAGACCTGGCAATGATATAGAAATTAATGGAGTTGACCTAAGAAATGCGATTGAATGTTCATTAAAGAAAAAAGAAAACACTTCTATTCAGAAACCAAGCATAGGATGTAATATAAAGTGGAAAGACTTATGATGCATGTTTTGAATAAAAATATAATCTAAACAAAGCTAAATCATCAGTTTCATAATCATCTGAAAATTCCTCAATAACTTCATCCAGAGAATCAGATTGTAATTTTGAAAAGAACTCATTTAATTCATCTATAGAGTCCTCATCAAAAATATCTCTAACTAAATATGTTAAATCTAATTTTGTTCCCGAAAATATAATTGTTTCTAGCTCACTAATAACATCTTTATACGATATTTTCTTCGAGCTAGCAATTTCATCAATTGTAAGTTTTTTATCAACTGACTGTATAATGAAGAGCTTAGTAATTGAATTAGTTCCAGTTGATTTAATAATTGTTTCATGTACATCTTCAATATTGTTTTCTTTAACATGCTTATTAATAATAATTATAAATGATTCACCAAATTTTTTAGCCTTGCCCTCCCCAACTCCGTTAATTAATGAGAGCTGTTCAATAGAGGTAGGATATTTGTAAGTCATTTCATCAATTGATGAGTCTTGAAAAATTGCAAAGGGTGGTAAACTATATTTTTTTGATAAAGACATTCTTTCTTTTTTTAGAATGTTTAGCAATTCGACATCAATAACAAAACTTTTTTCTTTTTTGGGAATTTTAATTTGAGAATCGATGGAATAATCATGATCGGTTGACATCATAATAGTATGTGGTTGAGTTATAAACTTGTGACCTGAATTTGAAATTTTTAGAAGCCCATAACTTTCTATGTTTTTGATTAAAAGTTTTTCTACAATCATTCTCCTGAGAACAGATTTCCAAAAAATAATTCCCTCATTATTTCCAAATCCAAACAATTTATTTTCAGTCAGTTTGTGAGATCTAATTAAGGTAGTCTCGATTCCTGATATAAAACTTGCTATATCAATGAGCTTATAATTTTCTTTTAATTTTTTTATACAGTTTATAACATCTAATGCATCATGACTAATATCTTTTTTATCTTGGGTTTGGATAGAATTATCATCCATTTTATTACCAAGACCATTAATTTCATCGTAATTCTCTCCAAAATAATTTAATAAATATTTTCTCCTTGACATGGATGTTTCACAATATGCAGATACATCCTCTAACAATGATAAACCCTGTTCTTTCTCAGAAATGGGTTTGGATGATAAAAATTTTTTTAACCTTTCTATATCATCGTGTGAATAAAAAGCTAAGCAGTAACCCTCTCCTCCATCTCTTCCAGCCCTTCCAGTTTCTTGGTAATACGATTCTATGGATTTAGAAATATCATAGTGTATTACATACCTGATGTCAGGCTTGTCTATACCCATACCGAAAGCAATTGTAGCAACCATTACATCACAATTTTGCATTAGAAAATCATCTTGATTTGAGGTTCTTATTTTGGAATCTAATCCTGCATGATATGGTAAAGCTTTAATATTATTAATTTGTAGTAACTCTGAAAGCTGGTCCACTTTTTTACGTGACATGCAGTATATAACCCCAGATTTTGTATCATTAGATTTGATAAATGAAATAATCTGTTTGTCAACGGTATTATCCTTCTTTCTAACCTCATAAAACAAATTTGGTCTATTGAAAGATGATTGAAATATTTTATGATTTTTAAGTTTGAGGTTTTTAACAATATCATCTCTTACTTTTGGTGTTGCAGTCGCAGTCAACGCTATCTTTTTAATATTAGGATTAATCTGATTACATGTATTTGAAATATTTCTATAATCAGGTCTAAAATCGTGACCCCATTCTGAAATACAATGAGCTTCATCAATAGCAACAAAAGAAATTGTTTGCTCTTTAAAAAATGTTATATTGTTTTCTCTGGAAAAAGACTCAGGTGAGATATAAACCAACTTTGTTTGACCATTTAAAATATTTTCTTTTACAAGTTTCTTCTCAGTAACTGAAAGTGTGGAATTATAAACACTTGCAATAATTTTATTTTCAAATAAAGCATTCATTACATCCACCTGATTTTTCATTAAGGCAATCAGAGGAGAAACTACAATAGCAACTCCTTTCATGTATAATGCTGAAATTTGATAGCAAAGTGATTTTCCCCCACCTGTAGGCATTATAACCACTGTATCATTTCTTGAAATTAAGGATTCAATAATTTCATATTGATTTTCTCTGAAACTATTAAAACCAAAGTGTTTTAACAACAAATTTGAAAGATCTGTTTTTAGGTTCATTGTATGTCAAATAAGGTATATTTGTACCTTAGTACTAAATATAACTAATTAAAATCCTCATTTAAGTATATTCTAAACAAGTTGTGAACAAAAAAGACATCAAAAAAATATCAGAAAAGGTGATTAAAATTCAGCAAGATTCAATTAAAGATTTAAAGATGAATATTGCTGACGATGTAATTAAGGTCATTCAATATTTAGCCAAAATAGATGGTAAAATTATAGTTACCGGAATCGGTAAAAGCGCATTGGTTGGAATGAAAGTAGCAGCAACACTAAATTCCACTGGTTCTCCCTCTGTTTTTATCCATGGATCTGATGCTTTACATGGTGATATGGGTGTTATATCAAATAAAGATGTTGTAATTATCATTTCTAAAAGTGGTAAAAACAGAGAAACTATAGAACTTGTAAAAAATTTGAAAAAAAATGAAAATGTAATTATAAGTTTAAGTTCAAACAAAGATTCATTTTTAGCCAAAAACTCGAATTATCTTGTTCATACCCCTATCAAAAAGGAAGCATGCCCACATAACCTTGCACCAACAACAAGTTCAATAATTCAGATGCTGGTTGGAGACATAATTGCAATCTCCTTAATGAAATTTAAAAATTTCGATAAAAAGTCGTTTGCAAAATTTCATCCATCAGGCTCACTTGGGAAAAAACTAACCCTAACAGTTTGTGATATTCTTGATGATAAGTTAAAACCAATGGTCTCTACAAACGATACATTAAAAAAAGCGATTGATGAAATATCTACAAAAATGTTAGGTGCTACAGTCATAATGAATCAAAAGAAAATTGTAGGTATAATTACTGATGGAGATGTAAGAAGAATTCTCAGCAAATACAAGGACCCTTTGAGTTTAAAAGTTAGTAGTCTTGTAAATAAACAACCCATCACAATAGGTTATGAATACCTGGCTGTTGATGCTTTAAGGTTGATGAATTCAAAGAAAATTTCTCAATTAATTGTAACAAAAGGAAGTGAATACATGGGATTGGTTCATATCCATCAAATTTTAAAATCTGGAATTTAATATGTCAAAAGTTGACCCAAATGAAATGTCTTTTTTAGACCATCTTGAGGATCTTAGATGGCATATTTTAAGAGCAATAATGGGAATTGTTTTTGCAGGCTCAATAGCATTTATATTTAAAGAATATATTTTTGACAATATAATTTTTGGACCAAAAGACCCTAATTTTATAACCTACAGAGTTCTATGTAATATATCCAACTTTATTGGTCTTAATGATAGTTTTTGTATAACCGAATTACCATTCAGAATTCAAAGCAGAACAGTTTCTGGACAATTTTCAGCTCATATAATGACATCGATTGCAGCAGGGTTTGTTATTTCTTTCCCTTATGTTTTGTATCAATTTTGGAGATTTATTAGCCCGGGTCTGTACAAAAATGAGAAAAAATATGCTAAAGGATTTATTTTTGTATCAAGTCTCCTATTTTTTATTGGTGTATCATTTGGATATTTTGTAGTATGTCCTCTATCTATCAACTTTTTGGGGAATTATACGGTCAGTCAAGATGTTTTTAATGATTTTGATTTGAGTAGTTATATTTCTCTAGTCAGAGCCTCAGCATTATCATCTGGTATAATTTTTGAACTTCCAATAATAATTTATTTCTTAACTAAAATTGGATTGGTTACCCCTAAAATATTAGTAAAATACAGAAAATATGCTTTGGTTTTCGTTCTTATTCTAGCTGCAATAATTACACCTCCTGATGTTGCTAGTCAAATAATTGTTGCAATTCCTATTATAATTTTGTATCAAATAAGCATCTACATTTCAAAAATTGTTTTAAAAAATAAATGATTCTAAAAACTTTAAATATTATAAAGGAATATAGAAACAGAAGAGTTGTTGATAATGTTAACATAGAGGTTTCTCAGGGAGAGATTGTAGGTCTTTTAGGTCCAAATGGTGCTGGGAAAACAACATGTTTCTATATGATGGTTGGTTTGATTAAATCAGATTCAGGATCAATTTTATTAAATGATAAAAACATTTCAAATAATGCTATGTTTGAAAGGGCAAAACTGGGAATAGGATATTTGGCCCAAGAGGCTTCGGTTTTCAGAAAATTAAGTGTTGAAGATAATATTAAAGCGGTTTTAGAGATTGGTAGTTTGTCAAAAACTGATCAAAACAATAAACTAGAAGAATTAATTGAAGAATTTAGTTTACAAAAAGTAAGAAAAAACAGAGGTGATTTACTTTCAGGAGGTGAAAGAAGAAGAACAGAGATTGCCAGGGCATTAGCAACAAATCCAAAGTTTTTACTTCTTGATGAGCCTTTTGCAGGTGTTGATCCAATTGCAGTTGAAGAAATTCAAAAAATTATTTATCAACTCAAAAATAAAAATATTGGTGTTCTAATTACAGATCATAATGTTCAAGAAACACTCGCAATTACTGACAGGACCTATTTAATGTTTGAAGGCACTATTTTGAAAGACGGTAAGCCTGAGGATTTGGCAAAGGATAAAGTTGTAAGAAAAGTTTATTTAGGTCAAAATTTTATATTTAGGAAGAATAGATTTGATGATTTACAAAAGTAAATTAAAAGAATTGTTTACGGGGTCGTTTATTGAAGTTCAAACACTATGTACAACTCTGGAAGATTTTAATGTAAAATACATCGTTCAGGACTATAAAAAATCTGCATTATTGGCAGGTTTTGGAATAACCAATTTAAACTACACACACAGATTGCTTGTTTATAAAAATGATTATGATTTTGCTGTAAAAATTTTAAAAATTACAAATCGAGTTTGATTTGATTGCTGATATCATCATTATCTAATTTAGAGTCAATTTTTTCATCAATTACTTCAATTTCATTTAAATCATGAACTGGCGGTTCATATGGAATCGGGTCAAGCTTATTAATCAATTTAATTTCTTTAGTATCAAGTTGATTTCCTTTAGCCTTTAGACCTTTGACCGAGATAAAACTAGCTAAATCAATTTTTTTTCTCACCATTGACTTGTCCCTGTAAACAACCTCAATCATGGGTTTCCAATCTGTTAAAACAATTTCTGTAATTATATCTTTAGATTTTTCAATATAATTTTGAGTTCCCTTGGTTACTCCAATTACAAATCTTTTTACAAAATATTTTTTCTTTTTTTGATTATGATAGATAACTGTAATTGGTTTCACTCTGTCTAATTTCTCAAGAATAATCATATCTTCTGGAAAGTGCATATTAATATCTGGTTTAGCAATTTTAAATTTTCCTGATTGTTGAAAAATTATTAAATCATCATCAGCCTTAAACTCTCCAAGTAACTCTCCCCTACTATCAACATTAATTCTTTGAATTGTTTCATCAAACCAAATTTTTCTAGGTTTTAAGGTAGATAGTCCTTGTTCTTTAAAAAGCACCTTTTGAACTGTATGTTTTGACACTATATTCCCTTTGACAGATCTGCCTTTGATTGTTAAATCAGCAAAATCTAGGTCCCATTTTAGTTTCTTTATGGAACCTGATTGGCGCAGAACAATTGTTACTATCTCAGCTTCCCCATTAGGATTTGATGTCAAATGAAGAACACTTGTTTTAGGATGATCGGATGTTAAATTATATATCTTGTCTCTAGTTACACCGGTTACATTAAATCTTTTTATGAATGTTATACCTGTTTTACCATCTCTATATATCATATTGTAGATTGTTCTAGAGTCTTTTTTCTTAAAAACAGCAACATGCTCAATTCCTTTTTCAATAAACTTCTTGTTTTCAACTCTGGTCACAACCATATTACCCTTTTTTGTAAAAACAATAATATCATCAATATCAGAACATTCCTCTACAAATTCTTCCTTTCGAAGCGTTGTGCCTATAAAACCTTCTAATCTATTAACATAAAGTCTAGAGTTTCTAACAACAACTTTTTTTACATCAACATCATCAAAAATTTTGATTTCGGTCTTTCTATCTCTACGCTTTCCATACTTTGACTTTAAATCTTTGAAATAATTGATTGCAAAGTCATTTAGATTTTCCAAATTGAAATTATTTTCTTTTATATCAGCTTCTATCTGCTCAATTTTTTTGTCTGCTTTATCAATGTCATACTTTGAAATTCGTTTTATCTTAATTTCTGTCAATTTAATTATATCATCATGAGTAACCACTTGCTTAAGTAATTTCAAATAAGGTTTAAGACCATTGTCTATCGCTGCCAAAACTAATTCCCAAGAATCTTTGTCCTCAATCAGTCTATAAATTCTTTTTTCAATAAATATTTTTTCAAGTGTTGATGAATGCCATAACAAATTTAACTCTTGTAATTTGTTCTCTAATTCCTTCTTTAGTAATTCCTTTGTATTGAGAGTTGATTTAATTAACATCTCAGATACCCCAGTAAACAATGGTTTATTGTTTTCGATAATACAACCAAGTGGAGAAATTGATACCTCACAATTAGTAAAAGCAAATAGTCCATCGATAGTTTTATCTGGTGATACACCGGATGGAAGGTGAATCAGAATTTCAACATCAGACGCGGTATTATCTTCAATCCTTTTTACTTTAATTTTTCCCTTATCGTTGGCTTTTAAAATTGAATCAATTAAAGAACTACTCGTTGTTGTGTAAGGGATTTGGGTTATTATTAAAGTGTTTTTATTTAGTTGATTTATTCTTGCTCTCACTTTAATCCTACCACCTCTTTTGCCATCATTATAGTTTGTTACATCTACAACTCCCTTAGTTGGAAAATCAGGATATATTTGAAATTTTCTTCCCCTCAAACACTTGATTGATGCATCAACTAGTTCAACGAAGTTGTGAGGAAGAATTTTTGTTGATAATCCTACCGCTATTCCCTCTGCACCTTGCGCTAGAAGTAATGGAAATTTTACAGGAAAATTAACAGGTTCTTTTCTCCTTCCGTCATAGGATAATTGCCAATTTGTAATTTTAGGACTGTAAATAACATCAATCGCAAACTGAGAAAGTCTGGCTTCAATATATCTTGATGCTGCTGCAGAATCACCGGTTAAAATATTCCCCCAGTTTCCTTGAGTATCAATTAATAAATCTTTTTGTCCAATTTGAACAATTGCATCTGATATACTTGCATCACCATGAGGATGATATTGCATTGTGTGTCCAACAATGTTGGCAACTTTGTTAAATCTTCCATCATCCAAATCTTTCATAGAATGCAAAATTCTTCTTTGGACAGGTTTTAAACCATCTTCGATAGCAGGGACAGCTCTCTCTAGGATAACATAAGACGCATAATCAATAAACCATTCCTTGTACATTCCAGAAATTGGAATCAAAAAATCCTCATTTTCAAAATCTTTCTCAATCATGCTGAATCTATGTTTACCTTTAAATTATCAATTATAAAATTTTGTCTATCAGGGGTATTTTTTCCCATGTAAAATGCCAAAAGATTGTCAATACTAGTTTCTTTATTTATTATAACAGGATCTAATCTTATGCTATCTCCAATAAAATTCTTGAATTCATTTGGTGAGATTTCACCCAAACCCTTGAACCTAGTTATTTCAACCTTAGTGCCTAACCTACCACAGGCTTCGTCTTTTTCTTTTTCTGAGTAGCAATAAATTGTTTCCTTTTTGTTTCTAACCCTGAAAAGAGGTGTCTGCAATATAAATAGATGACCCTCCTTAATCAATTCTGGGAAAAACTGTAGAAAAAAAGTTATTATTAATAACCTAATATGCATGCCATCAACATCAGCATCGGTTGCTATAACAATTTTATTGTATCTAAGTTTTTCAATTCCTTCTTCTATATTTAATGCAGCTTGCAATAGGTTAAATTCCTCATTTTCATAAACAATTTTCTTTGTCATTGAATATGAGTTAAGTGGTTTTCCTCTCAAACTAAAAACTGCTTGAGTATTAACATCTCTTGACTTAGTTATTGAACCACTAGCAGAATCACCCTCAGTTATGAATATTGTTGATTCTAATCTTCTTTCGTTACTCATATCCCCTAAATGAACTCTACAATCTCTCAATTTTTTATTATGTAAACTTGATTTTTTTGCTCTTTCTCTTGCTAATTTTCTAATTCCAGATAATTCTTTTCTTTCTCTCTCGGCCTGAATGATTTTTCTCTGAATTTGTTCTGCTATTTCTCTGTTCTTATGAAGAAAATTATCTAGATTTTTAGATATAAAATCAATTATATATGAACGAACTGTTGGCAAACCACCCCCCATTTCAGTTGAACCGAGTTTAGTTTTTGTTTGAGATTCAAAAACAGGCTCCAAAACTTTGATACTAATGGCTGAAATTATTGATTTTTTTATATCAGAGGAATCATAATTTTTTTTAAAAAAATCTCTAATTGTTTTTATTATTGCTTCCTTGAATGAGTTTAGGTGTGTTCCACCCTGGCTAGTATTTTGACCATTTACAAAAGAATAGTACTCTTCGCTGTAATGTTTTTTGTTATGTGTTATTGCAATTTCAATATCATTTCCCTGCAGATGTATAACTGGGTATAAAAAATCATCAATATTGTTATTGTCTTCAATGAGGTCTTTTAATCCATTTTCTGATTTATATTTTTCCCCATTAAATATTATGGAGAGACCAGGATTTAAGTATACATAGTATTTTATCATTTTGACTATGTATTCATTTCTAAATTTATAATTTTTAAAAATTGATGAATCAGGTTGAAAGATAATTGATGTACCTTTTCTTTTAGTAGATTCTTCAATAGGTGGTGAATCAATAATTTCTCCTAATTCAAACTTTACAATTTTTGATTTACCCTCACGGATTGACTCAACTCTAAAGGATGAAGAAAGTGCATTAACCGCTTTTGTTCCAACTCCGTTAAGACCAACAGATTTTTTAAAAGCCCGTGTATCATACTTTCCCCCTGTATTCATTTTTGAAACAACATCAACAACTTTTCCAAGTGGGATACCTCTACCATAGTCTCTTACCTTAATGGTGTTATCTTTTAATGTTATTTCAATTGTTTTACCGGAACCCATTACAAACTCATCAATAGAGTTATCAATAATTTCTTTAAGTAAAATATAAATGCCATCATCAGATGCAGAACCGTCACCTAACTTCCCAATGTACATGCCAGGACGCATTCGTATGTGCTCTTTCCAGTCGAGCGATCTTATATTTTCTTCAGTATATGATGTAGAAGTTGGCATTTTAAGAGTTTAAATATAAAACACTATGATTTTATATCTTGTTCTATAATGACAAATTAATTAACAATTATAAGGAAAGGAATGTTGAAATCTTTATCTAGTTGTTAAATCTAAAATGAATAATATCACCATCGCAAACAGTGTAGTCTTTCCCCTCAGTTTTGAGTTTCCCAGCTTCTCTAACTTTTGCTTCGCTTAGATATTTATCTAGATTATCAAACTTCATTACTTCTGCCTTTATAAAACCCTTCTCAAAGTCAGAGTGAATAACTCCAGCCACTTTCGGTGCTTTAGAACCATTTATAAATGTCCAAGCTCTAACTTCCTTTTTTCCAGCTGTGTAAAAAGTAGATAAATTCAATAACTTGTGAGCCTCATTTATAAGCAAACTAGTACCAGATTGTTTCAATCCATAATCGTTTAAAAAAACTTGCCTGTCATCATAACTATCAAGTTCATTAATTTCTTGCTCTATTTTTGCAGCTATCACAATAATTTTTGAATTTTCTTTTTTAAGTTGTTTTATGGTTTTTGTCAGTAACTCATCATAATTATTTATTAATTTTTCATCTATATTACATACATATAAAACTGGTTTAAGAGTAAGTAATGAAAGTGGTTTTAAATATTTTTTGTGTGATTCTGAGTCAATATCAAAATTTCTTAATGATAATCCCTTTTTGAGATGTTCAATCAACTTTTCAATAAAAATAAACTCTTTTTTATATTCATTTCCTCCAATTTTCAAATGCTTGATTATTTTTTCTTTTCTTTTCTCAAGGGATTCTAGGTCCTTAAGCTGTAATTCAAAATCTACAATTTCTTTATCTCTAAGAGGATCTACGCTACCCTCCACGTGAGTTATATTTTCATTTTGATAACAACGCAAAACATGAATTATGGCATTGGTTTCTCTAATATTGGATAGAAATTGATTGCCCAAACCCTCACCTTTACTTGCACCTTTGACCAAACCTGCAATATCAACTATATCAACAGTATTTGGAACAACTTTATGGGGTTCAATAAGTTCTACAATTCTATTTAACCTTGTGTCTGGAATATTGACAACTCCAACATTAGGTTCAATTGTGCAGAATGGAAAATTAGCACTTTGTGCTTTTGAATTAGTTAGACAATTAAATAAGGTCGATTTTCCAACATTTGGTAATCCAACAATTCCAGCCTTCATTCTTGTGGGTGCATGAATTTTTGTTTTGACAACAGAAAATCCTCACTTTCTACGTTATCTTCATCAGGTATGCAACAATCTACCGGACACACGGCAGCACATTGGGGTTCGTCATGAAATCCTTTGCACTCTGTACATTTATCAGTCACAATAAAATAAAACTCATCTGAAACAGGTATTTGGTACTTGTCGGCATCTACTGACTCCCCACCGGGCAACACTACTTGACCATTGAGAGATGTTCCTTCAGAGTATTTCCAATCAAACGATGCTTCATAAATAGCTGTGTTTGGGCATTCAGGTTCGCAAGCACCACAATTAATACAATCATCAGTAATTTTTATTGCCATAAATTTGCAACAAAATTAACTAATATCTTTACTTTTTAAAATTTCCAAATGAATATTAATTCAAGAATTAAATTATTGACAAAATTGGGAAGGTTTTTTTCCGATTATTTAAAAAAAAATAATGAAGAATTTAATGAAATACTATTTAATTTAACAAATAAAAAAGTTGAAGAAGTTAAATATCAAAACTCATTTTTTGATTTCGAAAATATAATGAACTGTTTTGAGTATTGGGCTCAACATCTTAATGAAAAAAATTTAAAAAAATTATTTCCAAATCATAAAATCAAAAAATCAAAAAATATTTTGATAATTATGGCTGGTAATATTCCGCTTGTTGGATTTCATGATTTTTTGTGCGTATTTATTTGTGGTCATAAATCAATAATTAAAAAATCATCTAAGGACAATATACTTTACAATTTAATTTTTGATTTATTGTTAGGTTGGGATCCAAAATTTAAAAATTGTTTCAAAATTATTGAAAAAGTTAATTTGGAAATAGACGCTGTGATTGCAACAGGGAACAATAGTTCCACTCATTTTTTTGAAAAGTATTTCAAAAAATATCCCAAAATAATTAGAAAAAATAGAAACTCAGTTGCTATTCTTAATGGAGAAGAAAGTCAAGAAGATTTGAAGAAATTAATGAAGGATACATTTTTATATTATGGTTTGGGTTGTCGCAGCGTTTCAAAAATATTTGTTCCAGAGAATTATAATTTTGACAGCATTTTTAAAGCATCGATGGAGTGGAAAAAAATACTCAACAATAATTCATACAACAACAATTATACTTATAATAAATCTGTATTTCTACTAAACAATGAAAAGTTTTTTGACAATGGTTTATTTATATTGAAGGAAAGTAAAAAAATAGGCTCACCAATTAGTGTTTTATATTATGAGAAATATGACTCATTATATAATCTAAAGAAATACTTAGAAGTCAATAAAGACAAATTACAATGTATTGTATGCAATAATCTTGTTAAAAAGTCCACAAAATTTGGAATGACACAAAACCCTTCTCTTCTTGAATTTGCAGATAATGTAAATACTGTTGACTTTTTGTTAAAAGTTAATTAATAAGCTAATTACAATACCTTTTATTTTTACTAATTTGCATGTCCTAAATGAAAAAACACAATTTCAGCGCAGGTCCTTGTATTCTCCCTAACGAAGTTTTCAAAAAAGCATCTAAATCAATTTTAAATTTTGATGGAATTGACTTGTCAATTCTTGAAATTTCTCACAGAAGCAATGAGTTTGTTAATGTAATGAACGAGTCCAGATCAATGGTCTTACATTTGCTTGACCTCAATGAAAACGAATATACATCACTATTTCTTCAAGGTGGAGCGAGTCTTCAGTTTTTAATGATAGCTTATAACTTCCTAGAAAGCAAAGCCGGTTATGTTGATACTGGATCTTGGTCTACGAAAGCTATGAAAGAAGCTAGACTGTTTGGTGATGTAATTGAAATTGCATCATCCAAAGAAAAAAAATTCAATTACATTCCAAAAGATTATAAAATCAGTAATGATTTGGACTATGCTCATATAACAACTAATAATACCATTTACGGTACTCAATTTCATCAAATTCCTAAATCACCTTGTCCGTTATTTTCTGATATGAGTTCTGATATTTTTTCCAGAAATCTCAACTTTAAAGAATTTGATTTGATTTATGCCGGGGCACAAAAAAATATCGGACCAGCAGGTGCGACACTAGTTGTTATAAAGAAAGAAATATTGGAATCAATTTGCAGAAAGGTTCCCTCGATGCTTAATTATAAAATTCATTTTGATAAAGATAGTATGTTCAACACACCACCAGTTTTCTCAGTTTATGCATGCATGCTTAGTTTAAAATGGTTAGAGAAAAAAGGCGGTATTGAAGTTGTTGAAAATTTAAATCGTAAAAAGTCTGAGATTTTATATAATGAAATTGACTGCGATGATGTTTTTAGTGGGTTTGCAGATATTGATGATAGAAGCATGATGAACGTTACATTTAATCTAAATGATGAAAAATATAAAGATATATTTGATAAAATGTTAGTTGAAAATAATATTTCAGGATTAAACGGTCATAGATCAGTTGGTGGTTACAGAGCATCAATTTATAATGCCATGGATATTAGTTCTGTTGAAGTTTTAATTGATACCATAAAAAAATTTAAAAATTACATATGATAGTTTTAGCAAACGATGGTATCTCACAAGTTGGTGTAGAAAAATTGGAAAAAAATGGTTTTAAAGTAGTGACTACAAATGTTGCTCAAGACCAAATTATTGATTACATCAATAAAAATTCAATTACTTGTCTACTAGTAAGAAGTGCAACTAAAGTCAGAAAAGATGTCATTGATTCATGTGGGTCATTGAAACTTATAGGGAGAGGTGGTGTTGGTATGGATAATATCGATGTTGAATATGCAAAATCTAAAGGTATTCATGTAATCAATACACCCGCAGCCTCATCACTTTCCGTAGCTGAACTTGTATTTGCTCATATAATGACTTGCTCCAGATTTTTACATGATTCAAATCGAAACATGCCACTTGAAGGTGATGTCAATTTTAAAAAGCTAAAAAAAAATTATGCCAAAGGTTCGGAATTAAAAAATAAGACAATTGGTATCATAGGTTTTGGAAGAATTGGTCAAGAGGTCGCAAAAATTGCTTACGGATGTGGTATGAAAGTTATTTTTTCTGACCATTTTTTAAAAGAAACTGAAATTAAAGTCAGATTTTTTGATGGGCAAACCATTTCTTTCAAACCAAACTCTGTAAGTTTGGATGAACTTCTCATAAATTCCGATTACATAACACTACACGTTCCAGCCCAAAAAGAATATCTTTTAAATAAAAAAGAATTTAGCAAAATGAAAGATGGAGTTGGCATAGTTAATGCTGCTAGAGGGGGTGTTATAAATGAAGAATCCCTAATTGATTTTATTGACTCTGGAAAAATTAAATTTGCTGGGCTTGATACGTTTGAAAATGAACCCAATCCATCAATTAAAACCTTGATGAATTCAAAAATATCATTAAGTCCCCATATTGGTGCTGCTACAAATGAAGCACAAGAAAGGATTGGACTTGAACTTGCAGACCAAATCATATCTCTTATTAGCTAATGTTTAATAAATTTAAATTGAAATATAGTATTGAATCCAATTCCCAACTAGTTATTATTTTTGTTGTTTTTGGAATTACAGGATCAACTTCTGCTTACATTTCCGAACCTTTAATGGAATTCATTAACATAAACAAATCTGAATTAAATATTTTTGTTTACTGGATTATAAGAGTTCTCGTAATAACATTTGTTTACCAAATAATTCTCTTGTTAGTTGCTTATGTTTTTGGTCAATTTAAATTCTTCTGGAATTTTGAAAAGAAAATGCTCAAAAAAATAGGTTTTAAAAAATTTATTTCTGACTAGATTTGAACTTTTCAACTTTTGGTTTTATTACTGAAAAACAATAGGCATTGTAGGGATTCTTAGAAAAATATTTATGATGATATTCTTCAGCGATATAAAACTTTGTTTCTTTCTCTAATGAAGTTACAATTTTACCACCGTAATCATCTTGCAAATCATTAATTTTCTTGGTTGCAATATCCAATTTTTTTTCATCAGAGTAAAATATTGCACTTCTATATTGTGTTCCAATATCATTTCCTTGTCTATTGAGTGTTGTTGGATCGTGTGTTTTAAAAAAAATGTCTAAAATTTTTTCGTAAGAAATTTTTTTTAATTCAAACTCAATTTTGACTGCTTCCGCGTGTCCTGTATTTCCAGTGCAAACTTGTTCATACGAAGGGTTTTCATTTTTACCACCAATATATCCTGGGTAAACACTAACCACACCTTTAATATTTTCAAAAATTGCTTCTGTACACCAAAAACATCCACCAGCAATTATAGCATAATCTTTGCTCATTAATAAACCAATTAACAATTACTGAGTCAAAGTTATTAATTGTATATATTTGGGCCCTCATGAAAAAAAGATTTTTTTTAGTCGTATTTTTTCTTACAATTTTAGTTTCTTATTCACAAGACATAAAATCATTCAATGCATACAGGACTGAAAAAGCACCTAAATTAGATGGGTTTTTAAATGATACGGAATGGAAAAACGTCCAAAGACTCAGTGATTTTACTCTATGGAGACCTGAAACAAGGAGTGGCAAAAAAATCCCAATGGAATATAAAACTACCGCATTTTTCATGTACGATGATGATGCCGTTTATATTGGTGCGTATTTACATCATCCCGGTGATATTCCAATGGAGTTAAGCGAGAGAGATAATCCGTGGGATTCTTTCAGTGAATTATTTTTTGTTTCAATAGATACGTACAACGATAAAGAGAATCATCATGGATTTGGAATAACAAGTGCAGGTGCTATTGTCGATGGACTGTGGTCTGGTGATTGGAATTCTGGAGGTAGAGATTATGATACAGTTTTTGAAGGAGAAGTACAAATTACAGACGAAGGTTGGTCTCTTGAAATGAAAATCCCTTACAGTGCACTTAGATTTCCTGAAGAAACCATACAAAACTGGGGAATTAATTTTTCGAGAGCTGTTGCAGATCTAGAAGAATGGTATTCTTGGAGTCCTGTTGATACAAAGATTTATGAGTGGTATGAATCTCTTGGGACAGTTAAAGGACTAAAAAACATAGAACCACCATTAAGGTTGTTTCTTTATCCATATGGTCAAACCGCTCTAAATTTAAAAAAAGGTTCTACTCCGTCTTCAATTTATTCAGCCGGTATGGATATAAAATATGGATTGTCCAATAGTTTCACTCTAGACGCAACTCTGATTCCGGATTTTGGACAAGTAACTTTTGACGATGAAGAGCTTAATCTATCCCCATTTGAACAGAGATTTGATGAAAATAGACCTTTTTTTACTGAAGGTGCAAACATATTCAAAAAAGCAAATGGTGGTTTTCGATCAGGAGACTTTTTTTACAGTCGTAGAATTGGACAAGAAGTAAGATTTGATGAGGATGAATTGCTTGATTCTAACGAAGAATTAGTTAGTTATGACAATAAACCAAAACTAATTAATGCCATTAAACTTTCCGGTACTACTAGCAATAAACTAAGCATAGGATTGTTAAATGCTGTAACTGGAGAAGCAAATGCAATTATAAGAAATATAGACAATGGGTCAATTAGAAAAGGTACAATTGCCCCCATTACAAACTACAACATACTATCATTAACACAACAACTTCTAAATGACTACTCATCAGTTGGGATTCACAATACTAATGTAAACAGAACAAAAGGTGGATATAATTCTAATAATACTGCACTTGTAACAGAATTATACGATAATAAAAGAAATTTTAATTTCACTTCTAGAATATATTTCAGTGATACTCCAAGATACAGTGAAAAAAAGGGTTTTAGAGGTAGTTTTTCTCTTGCCGAACTTAAAGGAAATTTTAGATATTCTTTAGGTTGGTTGGGAACCGATGAATATTACAATCAAAATGAACTTGGTTATTACAATCAACAAAACAGTCAAAGATTCTATGGTAGAATTCAATATCAAATTTTAAAAGAATTAAAATTATTAAGAAGTTACAGCAACTATCTGTTTTTTGGCGAAACAAAGAGATATAATAGCTTTAAAAAAGTTTATAATGGTTGGAGATTTGGAAATAATTTTGAGTTTCAGAATCTGTACAAATTTTCTATTGATTTTGATTATGAAAGTGAGAAGAAAGACTACTATGAAACCAGAAATAATGACAAGTTTTTAATAGTTCCCTCAAATTTTGATATACAAATGGAACTTAGATCTGACCCTACAAAAAAACTTACCTATGGTGTCGAATTTTCAAATATCACTTACAAAAATAAACAGTTTGATGAAAATAAAAACTATCAAAGATTTGAGTATAATATTGATTTTAGATTTTCCAATAAACTTTCAGCAGGACTAAGACAGCAGTTAAAACAAACTGAAGATGATATAGGATACTTACAAACCACAGATAATAACATCTTCTTTGGAATTAGAAATCAAAAATCAATTGAAAACTCACTTGATATTGATTATAGAATCGACCCAAATAAAAGTTTAAGTTTTGACCTGCGAAGTTTTTGGAGTTCTGCAGATTACAAAGAGGTTTTATATTCATTAAATGAAAGTGGTTATCGTGAAATTGCTGACTTTAGCTTACTAGAATCAAACCCTAATACAAATTTCAATATTTGGAATTTGGATGTTAAATTTCAATGGTGGTTCAATCCTGGAAGTAACCTTATATTTTTATACAGAAATCAAATATTTAATAGGGACAATCAATCGGGACTTGATTATTATAAAAGTTTAAAAAATCTTTTTGAAATACCAATTGAGCATCAAATATCGTTAAGAATTAATTATCTTATTGATGCAAACCGTTTTAAGAAAAAATGATTGCTTTAAAAAACATTTCTAAAACCTTTGGAAATCAAAAAATATTAAATAATATTTCTTTAAAGATTTCAAATGGTGATTTTATTTCAATTGTTGGTCCATCAGGTGCTGGAAAAACAACACTTATCAATATAATTGGAACCATTGAAAGTTTTGACCCTAATCAAAATTCAGAATTAAAAATTGATGGTATTCAGGTTAACAAGTTAAAGGAAAAGGAAATTTCAAAATTTAGGAATGAAAATATTGGTTTTGTTTTTCAATTTCATCAACTCCTGCCTGAACTAAACTGTGAAGAAAACATTCTTTTACCAGTTAGAATTGGAAGAAAAAACATCAACGATTACAAAGAGAAATTATTATCAATATCTAAAACACTGAATATTGAGAAAGTTTTAAATAAAAATCCTGATTTTATATCAGGTGGTGAGAAACAAAGAGTTTCTTTTGCAAGAGCACTAATTAATAATCCTAAAAT
>TARA_B100000963_G_scaffold334718_1_pt1 | contig 21211 bp, 23 predicted proteins | sample TARA_B100000963 | Tara Oceans TARA_B100000963 (sample SAMEA2622097) | marine metagenome | biome: marine biome (ENVO:00000447); feature: surface water layer (ENVO:00002042); material: "saline water (ENVO:00002010), including plankton (ENVO:xxxxxxxx)" | depth 5 m | reverse complement strand
TGGCATGATTTTTCAGTTGGTTTTAATTATAGAATAATTTAAAATAATAGAATCATGGCATTTAAAGATATTTTTAAAGACGAAAACGACATTAATGAAAAATCAGTAGTTGGTTTTTCAGCTTTTGCAATTATGGTAGTATTTGCTATAACTGATTTAGCAACCGGTTATTTTGGGCAAGATTTAGTAATTAATGAAGCTATCTATAATTCATTTGTGTTTGTAACTCTAGGTAGTTTTGGGATAGCAGGTTTAGAAAAATTTGCTAAATAATGTATGAATATAAAGCTATAGTAGATAGGGTAGTTGATGGTGACACAATAGATGTCACTATTGATTTAGGATTTAAAGTGTGGAAAAAAATGAGAGTCAGAATGGAAGGTATTAATACCCCAGAATCTAGAACTCGCGATTTAGAAGAAAAAAAACGGGGACTAGCTGCTAAAGATAGACTTATAGAAATTTTAAAATTTAATGATAACGAATGTGTTTTGAAAGTTTCTGGAGTTGGTAAATATGGTAGAGCATTAGCTACCGTTATGGTTAATTCTCTTTCCCCCTTAAACGGAGAAGATGGTATTACATTAATTGATGTTAATAGGCAATTAATAGAGGAAGGACACGCTGTTGAATATCATGGAGGAAAACGCTGATTTTTAATTTTTTTATATATTTATAACAAAACCTCATTAAATGGCTACATTAAACGAAAATAATGATAATTATTATGGGTATAAACCTAAAAAAGAAGATAATATAGTAGGTTGGCAAAATAATTCAATGGGACAAGGAACTCGTTTAGATAGAGTAAATCCTTATGAATTTAAAAAAGGAATGTATTATGAATTAGGGAAATTAGGTACTTCTCTTAGAGAATCAGAAGAAGAACAAAGAGAAAAAGCTACTGAAACTATCCTAAAAAATTTAGAAAACGTCTCTCCTTCTTATTATTCATATATGATGCATTATGAAACAGTTACTCGTAACATGGATCGTAAGCCATCCTTTAAATCCTTTTTAAAGGAATTAGAAGGACATTCTATGAAAGAAGTAAATGAAAAATTTACTGAAGATAAGATGAAAGAAATTAAGCTCAAAGAAAATATTAGAGCTGAAGTTAGAAATAAAATTAACGAAATTTTCAAATTGAAATAAAATGACTATTGAAGAATTAAACAAAATCATTCAAGAAGAGCTTAAAGCCTACTTAAATGAAGAACAAACTGATGAAGCTGTCCATGGAGAGGATGGTGATGATGATATTGAAGTAACTACTGATGAACCTGATGTTGCTGATGGTGGTGAAGCTATGGATACATTAAGGCAAATTTATGATATGCTTAGACCCATAGTAGAACCTGAAGGTGATGAGGCAATGGATATGGATATGGACGGTGAAGAAGCTCCTATGGATGATGAAGCTGCTGATGAAGAACCTGAAGAGGAAATGGATGAAGCCGTTGGGTATCCAAACTATAAAGCTGATGATGTCCAAAAAGTAAAATCAGATGCTACTGATGTTAATAAAGGACTCAACGAATCAGTAACTCGCTTTAAAAAACTTGCCAATATAAAAGGCTAAAAAATTTAATTCAATGGTCAATACAGACGCTTTATTGAGCGAATGGGCATACCGATGCAAGAAGGGCTATCCAGACATGGATAGCCCCTCTGATCTTAAGGTTCTTAAGGATATCCTTAATGAGTGGGAAATTTCATTGCCCGAGTTTCAAGAACAAGTTATTACAGAACAAGAAAAAAAGGAAATATCAGTTCAAGATATTGAAGAGATTTTAAATCAAATTAAGGATGATCAAAAAGCCCTTGATAAGATTTATAAGTTTATTATTAATAGACCAGGTGAAAAAGGATTTTTTGGTGTAGCTACTGATTCAAATGTTACTGATAAAACTGTAGATACATCTAATGCACCACAAGTTATATTTGATTTATTATCTAATAGTGGTGATTTAAAAAAATATATAGATTTAGAAAAACCCGGGTATAGTGAAATTGGTAAGGAAGGTAATTTTTTAGACTTTTTTGAAAAAAAATCGGGAATGTCTAGAGAGACTCTTACTAAAATGTTTAATTTTTCTGGAAAAGAAAGTGGAAGGGGTGTAGGTAAAGGAGAGGTAGCTATGGCGTTGTTATTTAAGGATGTAAAAATGGCGTCTGCAGGTGCAGGTGATTTAGATTGGAGTGGAAAGTCTTTAGAAGTAAAAGGATCTAATGCTCGTTTAGGAGGAAGAGATAGAAAATTTGAAGGGTTTGAACGTACAGCTTTAGGGCAGTTAGCTACTAAATATGATAAATCCGATGAAAAATTAACAACTCTTATTACTAATTTAGCAGATGAAGATGGAATAGATAATAAAGAATTATTAGATGCTGTTATTGATTTTGAAGAAAAAGCCCACCCAAAAGGAGATGCTAAAAAATATTTTACTGAGAATATTTTAGGTAATCCTATCGAACTTAGAAAATCATTTACTAAAAATTTAATTAAACATTATTCTACAAGTAAAAATATAGACCATTTTATATGGTGGAATAGTGAAAGTAGATTTGGGAAATATATATCCTTTACACCTGAAGAAGCGGATGGATTAGTTGATAAAGGAGATTTAAGAACTAATAACATGTTTGTTTATCAATTAGATCCTTCTATTTCCAAACCCTAATTTGGATTTTCATCTCTTTTTATGTATCTTCCCTTACTGTAGGGGGTAAGGGTAAGGGTCGCAACGGATCGCACAGTCGCATATTATGTCATTAAACAGTTTTTTCGATAGTATAGATACAGACGCACAGTTCGATGTGTGGAAAAAAACTATTACTCAAAAATTAGTTCATTTAAAAAATATTATTCCTATTGAAAATAGGAATGAACTTAATTATGTAGGGGAAACAATAGAGTTTATTAACTCACTAAATCTCTTAAGTAGTGATTTTTTAGCTCACCACCCTAATATGGATAATAAAAAAACTTTAATTAAAAGATTAAAAACCTGTAATTCTTTTCATAAAAAATTTGGAAATCGGTAAATAGGTTTGTATATTAAACAAAAATTTTAAATATGGCTTACAAAAGACAATTACAAATTGCGCTCGACCGCTTAGATCAAGGATTAGCTCGTGTACATAGCATGGTTAAACGTGGTAAAAATGCTGACGCAGTCTATTTTATGGAAAATAACTTAAAAGAACTATACGAAGAATTGGAAAATATTATTAATATTACGCCTGACAATGATGAATCAAGAGTAGGGTTTTTAGGTAGAAGACGATGATAGGAGCAGAACAAATAAAGGTTAATTTTGAAAACTTTAATGAAGTTTTAGAAGTTAATTTTGAAGGTGAACGTTTAGAAAAGCTAAAAACCCTTTCTGATTGCCTTAAAGAAAGAATGATGTTTGCACCTGCATCATCTAAAGACTGGTTTAATAACGCTTTTCCTGGTGGTTATTTAGATCATGTTTTAAGAGTAAATAAAATAGCTAATCAACTTCATAAATTATATGATTTCCATGGTGCAACCGAATCTTATACAGGTGAAGAATTAAATTTTGTATCACTATTTTGTCAATTAGGTAAATTAGGAGATTGGAATAATGAATATTTTACTAAAAATGATTCTGATTGGCACGTTAAAAACTTGGGTATGGTATATAAATTCAATGAGCATGTACCTGCTATGAAAGTTTATGATCGTACTATTTATCTTCTCCAAGATGCTGGTATTAAGATATCTCATAATGAATATTTAGCTATTCGTAATCAAGAAGGATTATTTGATGATAGTAATAAATTTTATTTTTATAGTGGCCAAAAAGAAACTAAGTTTAGAACCCATTTACCATTATTAATCCACCAGGCAATTCAAACTGCTCAAGAAATAGAATTTCAAATGTGGAATTCTGGAAATTCGGTTATACAACAATCGTCTAAACCCGCTAATGCCTCCAAAGCTGATAAAACTATAAGGAAGGCTAAAGCGATAAACGTAGAAAATAATCCTAATTTCAACGAAAAAACTAAATCAATTATTGATTCATTCTTTACAGATTAAATGGAAATTATAATTGCAATATTATCAGCCCTATTAATAGCCGCGGGTGTAGCTATAAGAAATCTTATAAGAAAAAACGAAATATTAGAAGATTTTATTGCGACCCAAAGTGAAGCTATAGATAAATGTAATCATAGATTAACTCAAATCGATGATAAAGGTATTTTTATAGCGGATGATGAAATAGGTTGGTTTTTTAATGAAGTTAAGAAGATACAGGAGGCATTAAACGAATTCCGCCTCCGTTAACTTTATGCCTAGAAAAAAAAGCAAACGACAATATTTTACAGAAGATACAGAAGCAGCTATAATAGAATATTTAGCTAGTGAAAATCAAGTAGAGAGAAATCGGATTTATAATGCACGAATTCACCATTCATTTTATAAATTAGCCGAAAATCTTATTCATACCTTTAAATTTTATTATACTGAGGTAGATGATCTCGAAGATTTAAAACACGAGGTTATTACATTTTTACTTGAAAAACTCCATTACTTTAAAGTAGGAAAGGGTAAAGCCTTTTCTTATTTTAGTATTGTAGGTAAAAACTATCTTATTCTTTATAATAATAAAAATTATGCCAAAAAGAAAGGTAAAGCAGACCTTTTAGAAGTTGATACAGACTCAGGTATATTAAATAATTTTGAAAATAAAGAAAAACTAGACGAAAAAATAGAATTTTTAGATCTTTTTATAGAAAAATTAGATCGTAAATTACCTACTATTTTTAATAAACCTAAAGATATTGTAGTAGCTGATGCTATAATAACCCTATTTAAAAAAAGAGAATCATTAGAAATCTTTAATAAAAAAGCTCTTTATATTTATATCAGAGAAATCACTGGGTGTGATACACCTTCTATTACTAAAGTTACTAAAAATTTAAAATCATACTATATCAAAGCTTATAATCAATGGGAAAACGGTAAGCCAATAGTTTTATAATTATATATTTATAACTATGAATACTCCACTCGATACAGTATTATTTAATGGAAAAACATCTTCTGATGTATTTAAGGAAATATATGATAACAGCAAAAAAAAGGATAAACAAATTAATTCTTTAATTGCCGAACTAAAACCCTTAATACAAAATATTGGAGATGCACCAGTAGTTGTACCCCTTATAAAAGAATATTTAGAAGTTAGTGTAAAAAATGATGAACATCTTATAAAAATGATGGCTGTCATACAAAGAATGGGTAATAATAATGGTTCAGGTGGTAGTGATTCTCTTTTAACAGACGAAGAATTAAAACAACTTCAACAAATAGCAGAAGAAGTAGCACAAGATGCCAACAAATCAACTAAAAACATTAAAAGGCCAAAGGAGCAATAATAGTAACTCAAGGGATCGTAGTTTAATATCCGCTAGGGTATATGATATTATATTGGATGAAACTCATCCATTTTTTTCAAAAACTTTAGAAGGGCAATTTGATTCTACCTATATTGGAGCTATTTTTTGGGCTGAAATAGGTACTAAAGAAGGAAATAAAGATATGGATCCTTTAAATTTAAATATAGCTAAACCCTACTTTTCTTCAACTAATATTTTACCACTAAGAAATGAGATAGTAACTCTAACATTAGCCCCTAGTTTAAATCATTATAGTAAAACTGGAGGATATTCTAACCACGCAGAGTATTATTATTTCCCAAGTGTAAATGTGTGGGGAAATGCCGGTTATAACCCATTACCCCGAGAAGCAGATTTAAAATCCCCAACAGTTAACCCTGGTCAAGTTGCTGCCCCCGCTAATCTAGAAGAAGACTTTAACTTAGAATTAGGAACCTATATAGATGAAAATAAAGTAGCATCTACTAAAAAAATGTTACCTTTTGAAGGTGATATGTTATTTGAAGGTAGATTTGGTAATAGTATAAGATTTGGTTCTTCAACACCACAAGGTAAAAACAGTTGGTCTGAAAACGATAGTGAAGGTGATCCCATTATTGTAATATCTAATGGTCAATCTGGTGATGATGAAATGGTAATAGAAAATATTAACGAAGATGCTAGTTCCATTTATATGTTAAGTAACCAAAATGTCTCTGGTTTTTCCATATCTGCTGATAATTTTAGATCTTTAGGAGAAAATGTCAATCTAACTCCCTCAACAGAACCTATTACACCACTACAAAAAATTAACTTATTTACACGAACTGACTTAGCAGATTCAAATAATGCTATTCCTCAAAGTCCTGATGATACATTTAAAGAAATAAAAACAGATAATATTATAGATACTGAAAAAGGAACAATTACACCTGGTATATTACAAGATCCTACTAGAAATTTAGGTAAATTCTTAACAGAAACTCCTTGGAGTGCTGCTTTCATAAGCTACACAATAGCAGAAAAAGCAGGGATATCCTTCCCAAGACGTGCTAATCATGTTGGATACGCCCAAACTATAAAAAATGGAGGATACCCATTTTCAGTTATAGATCCCTTTTTATCAGGATCAGAAGGTGAAGTGAAACCGGGTGATATTTTTATTAAAGGGAGAGGAGGAAATAAACTTAAGTTTAGTGATGATAAATGGAAAGGAGCATCTCATGGAGATATAGTTGTTAAAGTTCAGCCTGGGAGGGTCGATTTAGTGGGGGGTAATGTAAGTGAATTAAAGGATAAAGAAATATATGGCACTGATATTAATCAGGGTACTTGTAGAATAAAAAAACTTACAGCCTCTGGTGGAAAAATCAAATCTTTAGGTACCCCAGGGGGTAAAAATGCAGCTTTTGTAATTATAAGACCTATAAATGGTGAAGACGCTTCAAAAATAGTTAAGGCAGCTTTAGAGGAAGCAAATTTTTGGAAAAATAGAAGCGAAATAGACCCAGCAGTTACAGACACACTTATTACTTATTGGAGTCAATTTCCTACTTATATTAAAAAAATAAACCAAGCTATAGATAAAGATGCAAAACAAAACTCATGATTAAATCTCCGGACACATATCAAGGTAAACAGATAATATTAACATCAGATAGATTAATATTTAATGCTCGTGAAGATCAAGTATATTCTTCTGATAGTACTATAGTATTTTCTACTAATAAAGATTTCCATATTAATACATCTGAGGGTTCTAATGGTTTATTTATAGTTAATAGCCCTAAAATCCGTTTAGGTAAAATATCAGATACTTCTCCTGAAGCACCTAATAATCCTGCAGTAAAAGGTAACGAATTAGTTAGTTTAATGGGGGATATTTTAGACCATATAGACAAACTGTATAATACAGTATTACCTGCATTAAATCAAATTACTATATTCCCCGGACTCCCTACAATGCCTAGCCCTACTAATGTAGGTATAATAGCCCCCCTTTCAGCTGAACTAAAAACACTAAAAGGAAGGTTAAATTCTATCAACAGTAAAAACGTTTATATAAAATGATTCGTCTTTATCAAGCTGTTTTACCAGGTGCTATGAGGCTATTTGAAGATGCTAAACAAAGAACTTTCTTTTTTAGTAATATTGCCCCTACAATAGATGCTAGAATCACAGTAAATATACCAACTACTTCAAGAATTCTTCTTCTTCTTGCTGAAAGGACTAATTCTACTGAAGAACTTGAAAGAGCTTTTTTAGAATTAAAAAAAGTGTGCCAAACACTTGAAAAAGAATTAAGAAATTATGTAAATGAAATAGATAAAATTATAAATATCTTAAATAGAGTTAATCAAACATTTGGTTCTTTTGATGGGATCTTAACCCAACTACTTCAATTAATCCCTGTTTTTAATAGTATTATAGCAGCAGGCCAAATAATATTAGCAGCCCAAGTATTTCCGGTGGCAAACGGGGCTCTTATAATAAGGACTGGTGATGCTATAAATCTTTTAAAAGGTAAAATTAAAGAAATACAAGGATTAGGGTCGTTAATAACGAATACGGCTTCTTTTTTTAATAGGGAAACATCTTTACTTTTAAGTATTTTAAATCCCGTTAGGACCGATATATTAAATATACTTACAATTATACAAACTAGATGTTTACTTATAGATAGTTTGTATTTAGAAGAATTAAAAAAATATAATTTAAATAGTGCTACTAATAATTCTCAAACTAATGAAGAAATTATTGATACCCTAGGAGGTATATATAAACCCGAAATTATATTAGATAACTTAGAAAACTCAAATAAATCCCAGTTTATAGAATATCTTGTAGAAAATGGTCATACTGGGTATCAAATAACTAAAGGATAATATATTTATTAAAAACTAATAGCAATGAAATTAAGTGCATTTGAAAAAATAATTAGAAAAGTTGTACGTGAAGAAATAGATTACGCCCTAAGGCGTGAAATTGCACTACTAAAAGAAGAATTAACTTTACAACCACAACAACGTGTTGTTGAGTCTAAAGTAAATACTCAAGAAGCTGAAGATTTTAGAACAAAATTAAGAGAACAAATGCCCCCACCTAATTTTAACACAGGAAATGATACTCTTAATTCACTCTTATCTGAAACAGCTATATCACCAACCCCAGAACAAACATTTGCAGCTAACGATCCTGTAAATGAATTTATAAATAAAGATTATGGGCCTTTAATGGAGGCGATGGATAAGAAAAAAGAATTTAGACCCTAATGGCTATACAAAGAAAAGTTGGTATAAGAATTAATCCTTTAGACCTTGACACACGCAAGGCTATAGGGACAAAAATACCTTTTAATAAAAAAAGTATTTTTGATTCTAATTTTACTACTAAAGATCAAATAAAGTCTAATTTAATTAATTTACTTTTAACTTCTCAAGGTGAAAGAATTCATGAACCTAATTATGGAGTAGGATTAAGAGAAATATTATTTGAACCTAATACAGAAACGGCAGACAAAATATCCCAACTTAAAGGACTTATTAATCAAAACATTGCAGTTCATATTCCTCAGATAACAGCTACAGATATAAAAGTAGACCCAATAAAAAATACTAATAATCTATTAGTTAAAATACAATATAAAGTTTTAGTTGATGGTGATACTAATGAAGTATCTTTAAAACTATAATAAATGGCTTATTCTAAAATAAATAATACCCAAAATAAAGATATAAATTATCTTAATAAAAATTATAATCAGCTAAAACAAAATTTAGTTGAGTTTACTAGAACTTATTTTCCTGATAACTTTAATGATTTTTCGGAAAGTAATCCGGGAATGATATTTTTAGAAATGGCATCATATGTGGGTGATGTACTATCTTTTTATATTGACACACAAATTCAAGAAACTTTTATAGAATCCGCTCAAGAAAAAACTAATCTTTTAGCTTTAGCTTATAATTTAGGTTATAAACCCTCAATAACTAATGCTTCTACTACTGAAGTAGATTTATTTATGGAAATCCCTGCTAAAGGGACATCCCCCTATCTACCCGATTTTGATTATGCTTTAACTATACGTAAAAATTCAAATTTTAAAACTGTTGGTGGTGAATCAGCTATAACCTTTACTTTAGAAAATGATGTTAATTTTAGTATTAGTTCTTCTTTAGATCCCCTTGAAACTATAATCCACCAAACAGATAGTGGTGGAAATCCCGAATATTATCTTTTAAAGAAAAAAGGCAAAGTAATTTCAGGTACTGCTAAGACTAAAACATTTGAGATAGGAAATTCACAAAGATTTCTTACATTAGAAATAGCTGATAAAAATATAATTAAAATAGAATCAATAATAGATTCGGATGGTAATCAATACACTGAAGTTCCTTATTTAGCACAAGAAACTGTATTTGAGGAAGTAAATAATGATACTTCAAATACTCCTGCTTTATCACAATATTCTAGTGATACCCCCTATTTATTAAAACTTAAAAAAGTCCCTAAAAGGTTTGTTAGTAGATTTTTAGCTAATAATACCCTTCAAATCCAATTTGGAGCGGGTAATACATCTAATACAGATGAAGACATAATTCCAAACCCAGATAATATTGGTTTAGGAATTAAGGATGGTAGATCTTTATTAGATTTTGCTTTTGATCCTTCTAATTTCTTATATACTAAGACATATGGTGAAACACCAAAAAATACTACTCTTACTGTAACATATTTAGTAGGAGGTGGTGTTACTAGCAATGTAGATTCAAATCTAATTACCCGAAAAAATACAATATTAACCCTCGATAATGCCGGAGGATTAGATTCTGGTATAAAAAATACCGTTATTGAATCTATAGCTGTTAATAACCCCGAAGCAGCTACAGGTGGTGGACCAGGGGATACAATTGAAGATATCAGATTAAATTCGATAGCTAGTGCTGCTTCTCAATTACGTACTGTATCTAAAGAGGATTATATCATAAGAACATTGAATTTACCTCCTAAATTAGGAAGAGTAGCTAAAGCATGTATTATTAAAGATGATCAAATTAGTGCTTTAACTTCTAATAGAATAGAAAATCCTAATGCTTTAAATTTATATACTTTAGGTTATAATTCACAAAATCAATTAGTTCCTTTAAATCCTGCTACTAGACAAAACCTAATAACATATTTAGAACAATTTAGAATGTTAACAGATTCTATTAATATAAAAGATGGGTTTGTAATAAATTTTAGTATAGATTTTGATATAATAACGTTTAAACAATTTAATAATCAAGAAGTTATATTAAATTGCATTGATGTTTTAAAAGATTATTTTAATATCCAAAAATGGCAGTTTAATCAACCAATACTAATAAGTGAGGTATTTAATACAATAGGACAAGTTCCTGGGGTACAAAATGTAGAAAGTGTAAGTTTTAATAATAAGGCAGGAGAAGCTTTAGGTTATTCAAAATACTCATATGATTTTAACTCAGCAACTGTAAATAACATAATCTATCCTTCACAAGATATAGGTATATTTGAATTAAAATATCCTAATTCTGATATAAAAGGTAGAGTAGTAAAATATTAATTATGGCATATCACTTTTTATTTCCCGAAAAGGACACAACAATATACTCCCACCCCAGTAGACAAAACTTAAATACTGGAGTTGGGGAAATACTAGAATTAACTACTGAAAAGGGAATAAATAATGAATTATATTACCCTTCAAGAATACTTCTACAATTCAAAAACAGCGAACTAACTGATGTACTTTCAAGTAAAGTAACAGGAAGTTTTTCAGCTAGTTTAAAATTATATGCCACCGAATTTGCCCAAAATTTTCCTACTTCTCAAAATATAGAATTATACCCTCTTTCAGAATCTTGGGATAACGGAAACCAAAAGTATAATGAAAACCCTACTAATAATAATATAATTAGTAATGGTTGTTCATGGTTATATAGAGATAATGAAACTACTAAAACATCCTGGGGTGTTTTAACTCCAGGCACAACGGGTAGTTTTTCAGGTAGTACTACTCCGGTGTCTGGGGGGATATGGTATACTGGTAGTGGATTTGAAAAAGAACAAACATTAGGGATAGTAAATGATTTAGATTTAGATTTTAATGTTACTAGTCAAATCCAAAAATTCTCTTCAAGCCTATTTTCAGCCCAAACATATCCTGAAGGTATACCTAATAATGGTTTTATCATTTTAAGGGAAAATGATGTACATAATAATACTACAGATCAAGGTAGTTTAAAATATTTTTCAGTAGATACTAATACTATATTTTCACCTACATTATCTATAAAATGGGACGATTCAAGTTACGTAACAGGTAGTGGGGCTACTCTTTTAAATAGTGGTAAAATACAATTAAATATTTCTAATAATAAAATATATTACAAAAATAGCGAAGAATATACTTTTAGAATAAACGTAAGAAAACAATTTCCTACTAGAACATTTACTACATCTTCAAACTTTTTAGACGTAGGTTATTTATCTTCTACTTCTTATTATAGTATAGAAGATTTTACTTCTAAAGAAGTAATAATCCCCTTTGATACTTCTTATACTAAATTAAGTGCAGACTCCGAAGGAATGTTTTTTAAATTAAATATGAGTGGCTTACAACCAGAAAGATATTACAAAATCCTAATCAGGCATGATTGCAATGATGGGATTATTTTATATGATGACTATTGTTATTTTAAAGTTGAAAGATAATGGCGGAGAAAATTAAAATAATAAAAGACTCTTATTTAAAATCTGAATATAAGGGGGTAATTGATACTAATTTTTCTGAATTAGCTAATAATCAAGAATCTGAAATAGATTTAGAAAGCTTTTTTAGGGAATATGATGATTTATTCTTTAATATTCCGTTAGAAGGAACTTTAAGTCATAGAACACTTGTTTTGAGAAGTTCTGGATTATTAGATGATTTAGATGATCCCAGAGATAAAGAAATAGATAACTTAAGAAATAGAGTAAGTGAGTTAGAACTAGAATTATTACAAAGGGATGAATCTTCTCAAGAACCAGAACACCCACAATTCAAAAATGGTTCACTCCTTCATGACCCAACAACAGGTGAAAATTTCTTTATGTCTAAAGGAAAAACCAGAAAAATATTTGATAGTAATGTATTAGATGTTTTAAAACAACTACAACCGGGTGGTACTATAGATTCCTCTGTAAGAGATGTAGCTACTCTTGTACCTACTTCTATAGTTAATGGAATTGAAAATGGTATCCCCCTAAATGAAGCTAATTTTAATCTAATAGACAGTACTGTTGATGACGAAACACAACGTGCTATATGGAATATAGATTGGTCTGATGCTACTCTTAATTTAGATTACGCTAGAACTATATATAATGATGTTTTTGAGTATTTAGAAGTTTTAGCTAAAGATATAGACGCGAAAGAAAAAGTACTTGAATTTGTTGAAGAAAAAATTCTTAATATTAACAGAAGAATTAACGCTTTAAGAGTACAAAGCCAAAAAGGATCACCTTCTTTACAATCAGAAGTTAACGCAAAAATAGAAGAGCTTAGACAACAAAAAAATGATCTTAGTGATACTTTAGATAGTACTGAAGTTAGACTAGATCAAGTTAAACAAGCTTTTATTACATTAGATGACCAACCATCACTATTTAGCGATTTACCAGGTGGCGGTGAGGATATTGTTGATAATGATAACCCAGAAATAAGATACGGCCACTTAAAAGATAATTTACAGAAATTATTTGATGAAGGTGCTCTAGAAAATAATAATATTAGTGGCCCTCAAAGGGATTTAAGACAAGCTAAAGAAAAAGAAAGAGATGGTAAATCAGTTCGTAAGTTTAACGCTTGGAAAACTGATATAGATAAACGCAGTAGTTCTAAGGATCAAAGAGATTTAATAGTAGTATTAAGAGCTACAAGAAACAGCATTAGAGAAACAGGAGAAGGAAGAATTCAATAAACCATGGCGATTCAATCATTTGAAATATTAAACCAAATAAAACCCGAAGATAGAAATCTTTTAAACCCAGAAGAAAGACAAAATTCTTTTGGTAATGAAAACGATTTTATAGAATTACATGTTTATGATTCAATAGATCAAAGAGTACTTTCACTCCCTAATTTTACTAATTATAATCTTCCAGAGTTACTTACTGAAAATACTGAAACTTTTAATGAAATTATTATTAACCCTGATAATGTTTTAAGAAATTTAGGATTTAATCAAGGAAGTTATAATATTATATTAAACTGCCTTAGACAAGAGATTGGCCCTAATATAGAAAATGCTTTTTATATAGAGACTATATCTCCTAGTAGAACTGAAATAAGAGCTAGATTATTACCTGAATTTGAAAATAGATCTATACAAAATCAAATAAACGCTTTAGCATTAACATATGATACTGAAGATGGTGGTGCCGAACGTTATTTTAAAGATTTTGCTCTTAACTTTGATAAAAATATTATATTAACAGGAGTTAATTTTATAATAGAAAGTGATAAAAACTTCTTAATAAAACTGTATGAACCTATTCCTGTTAATATAATTGAAAAAACACCTTTTAGGATAGTTAATGAATTAATAGATCCAATAAAATATAAAATTAATTTAGAACCACCTGAGGTAGATTTAAATACTATAGAATTAAAAGGACCCAATTTAAGAATAGATACTAGATTAAATTCTAGTGTCCCTACAACTTATAAAACATATAATGATATCCTAAGATATAGTTCAACTTCTTCACTTAACGATGTAATTAACGTACTTTCCCAAAGCATTCCAATATCAGTTGAATATGGTAATCCCAATACAGATTCTGGGTTTACATTTGAAAAATTTACACATTTTGGATCTGCCGAAGAAAAAATAAGAAACTTTAATTATAAATTAGAGTTAATAGAATTATATACTAGTAAAAGTGCTATAGTAGAAGATGTAACTAATTATACCTTAATCCCTTCTTTAGTAATAGAAAGGCAAAATAATATAAATTTAAAAAATAAAGTTATTAACGATTTTAATAACTTTGAAAGATTTCTTTATTTTGAAAGTGGAACATATTCTTGGCCTAAATCAAATTCTGTTAAACCTTATATTAATTCACCAACTACGTCATCTGAGGTTTTAACATGGATAGGGAGTATAGACCCAAATAGTGTTTATTATGGTGGTCAGTTATTGAGTGCTTCATTATTTGATCAACAAAACCCTTATATTTTACGGAATACTTTACCTACTTATATAATTGATAATCCACAAAATAGTGAAGCTATAACATTCACAGATATGTTAGGACAATATTTTGATGATATTTGGATTTATATTGAAAATATTACTGATAAAAACTTTGCTAATAACGATTTAAACCAAGGAATCTCTAAAGATTTAGTATTTAATGCTTTACAAGAAAGAGGTATCCCAGCTTTTGATCAATTTGAAAACAGTAATTTATTTGAATATCTTTTAGGAGAAAATGGTGAGGGGAATTATCAATACCAAGCACCTATTTCTCAAAGTATGATATCCGCTTCAAATGCTGATTCTATTCCCAAAGGAGATATAGCAAAAGAAGTATGGAAACGTTTATATCATAATGCTCCATATCTCCTACAAACGAAAGGTACTGAAAGAGGAATTAAAGCCTTAATGGCATGTTATGGTATTCCTGAAACAATTCTTCATGTAAAAGAATATGGTGGCCCTACAACTACCCTAAGTGGTATTAGAACGTTTAGTTATAAAAAACATAGTAAAATGGCTTCTCCTGCGGCAGGATTAACTGTTATGTCTGATACTTTAATACCAAATACTACTAAAACTCTTCAAGTCAGATTTTTACCTACTAAAGGACCAACCACAGCCTTTGATATTATGGCTATTACGCCCCCAACTAGTAATAATGATGTGGTAATTGGTATATCTCAAAGTATAGATCCTACTAAAGGGATAAATTCGGGCTCTTTTGCTCATTTAGTAATCGCATCAGGTTCTTTAGCAGATTCATCAGCGGGTAGAATTAAAGCTATTTCTAGCAGCTTATTAGGACCTATCTTTAATGGTGAAGTTTGGAATTTATCCGTTAGATTAAACAGTGGATCATCAGAAGGTAATACAGTTGAAGCATTTGCTACTAATACAGCACTTGATAAAAGCATTTATGTTTTATCATGTAGTATAGAGTTACCTAATTTCTTTACAGATTTAACAGCAGATGCTAATACAGTAGTAGCAGGAAATTCTAACCCTATAGGTTCCCATACAACACTAGGTACCTTAATAAATCCATTTACAGGTAGTATACAAGAATATAGAGCATGGACTGAAAAACTAACTAAAAATACTATAGTTACTCAATCACTATCCCCCTTTAATTATAATGGTAATAATGTAAGTTCAAGTTTTGAATCATTAATTCAAAGATTATCTTTAGGATCTAATAACCAAACTATTGTCAGTGGTCAGCAAAACCAAGCCCCAAACCCAACAATGCATTCACTACACCTTGCTAATATTGTAGCGGGCACTACAGCGATTCCTATAGAAGAAACCCACCATTTAACTACACCTGATACCGTAGGTTCTACAATGGTATCAGAAAAAGTTAGATTTGATAGTGGGTCTGTAAATGATAATATATTATCACCTTTTATAATGTCTGAAGAATCTACTTTAGATAGACAACCTTTAGATTATTCTACTTTAGGTGTATTTTTCTCTCCCACATTTGAAATCAATGAAGATATAGTAAATACTTTAGGTCCCTTTAGTATGGATGATTTTATTGGTGATCCTAGACATTTAGTAAGTGGTAGTTATCCTGATTTAAAAGCACTAAGAGATACTTATAACCAAAAATTAAGCGAAAGATATGATTTCTTTGATTATATTAAAGCTATCCAATATATAGATCATACCTTATTTAAGGTAATAGAACAATTTATACCCGCTAAAGCTAATTTAAAATCAGGATTAGTTATAGAACCACACTATTTAGAAAGAAATAAATTTAACTTCGGTAATCCTGATTTTTCTCAAATCTCTATACAAGATGCTAACTATATAGGCACAGGTTCTATTTCAGGTGAATATATATTACACGAAACCGATATTAACATGATATCAGTATTTGATGGAAGCGGGGGTAATATAGAAAATAATTTTGTATATGCTCCTTATAGTTCAAAATACTATAGAATAGTATCACAGTATAACCACCAAGGTGAAGACACAACAATTACTGATAATACAGGTACAACAGTTACTCCTGATTTCAATAATGTAACAAGAACTTCTGACGCTATTAATGAAATAACTAACCCTCCAGCGCCCGCATCAGAATTTGAAGGCGCTTAAAGAAAATGAATAATGCCAAACGGAACACCACAATCATTACCTCAAGTCGTTTCTAATTTACCCTCAGCTCCTCCCCAAACCCCACCTTCATTTGGGCAACAACTTTTAGGTAATAAAGAATTTTCTGTAGAATTTAATGATAGTGTATGTGATACAATTGCCTGGAGATCGTCAAGATATGATGGAAACCAGCTAAAAACACAAAACGGTATAAATGGGGCATTTACATCAGGTGATAAAACATTTGGAAAATCTTCTGCGGTAGAAAAATATACAAGATGTATTTACATTGGAAAACAAGTTTTTAGTCATATACCTGATAATGAAATAATTCCAAATACACTTATTAAAACCGGGTTTAAAAATAAAACTATAATACAAATTGAAGGTTTTTTTCAAATTAATAGTGATAATACTATAACTAAAATTACTAACTTTGATTCTAGTGATAATAAAAGATCTACTAAAAATACTATAAGAGAATCTATAGGAAATGATTTTAAACTAGGGTCTAGAGCAAAATTAGTAGTATTTGATAATAGTATAGAACAAAATCTTAAGGAAAATTACTTAGTAGATTTTAATGAAGGTAGTTTAAATAGAATAGCCCAAATTAGCCAAAGCCTTTCGGATCAAGGTACTGTGTTATCCCCAATGCCCACATTTGTAGCCCCGATTAGTATAGGAGACCCAGCAGATGGAAATAATGTAATTGTCCCTTTATTCCAATTTGCTTTTCCCGAAACTTCCGCGGATGGCATAGGAGATTTTACTTCTGGACCAAATACTGACGGCCCAGTAGTTAAAGTATTTGAAAATGAATCAAGCAATTTTTATACTAATATATCAGGTAGTGGAGATAATTATATAGCAGGAGGTATTGAACAATTTAGAGAAAGATTTATTAGTCTTTTTAATGAAGTAAAAAAAGTAGCTGATGAAAATCCGGGTAATAATAAATTCTATTTAGAAGTAAAAGGACCCCCAGATGTTAGTCCACAAAAATATAATACGGCTAATTTTGGACCTGAAAATCTAAACTTATTTGAAATAGATAGAAATAGTATACAACCTGATGAAACATTAGCGTTTTTAAATGTTACTGGAAAAGTATCATCGGCTAGACTTAGTAATCCATTTAGTTTAGGGGGTACTTTTTTCTTTGATACATTTGGAGAAGCTGATACTTCAAATCCCGAAAGACCCGGTAATTTTATGGTATTACATAGATTAAATACAAACCCAGCAATAATAATAAATATGCCTATGGAGGATGATTTACCTAATGGAGTTGGTTCAGAAGGGTTTGTTATTTTACCTGAAAATTTACACCCTGATATTAAAAGAGATATAGATAAAATACTTGTAAAAGACTTAGGATTTAAAAAAGAAGGATTTTCTAATAAAAGAGATTTTGATCCATTTGCAAATAATAGAAATAATTATGGAGGATTTGGATTCTTTAAAAGATAATTTATAATATTTAAAAAAGATATATATTTATAAAAAAATAAAGAAATGGGATATTTAAATAACCAAACAATAATAGTAGACGCTGTATTAACTAAAAAAGGAAGAGAACTTTTATCTAGGCAAGATGGTTCTTTTAATATTACTCAATTTGCCTTAGGAGATGATGAAATTGATTATTCTCTTTTTAATGAAAACCACCCTAATGGTTCTCAATTTGTAGGAGAAGCAATTGAAAACCTATCACTATTAGAAGCTATTCCTGATGATAGATTTATTATGAAATCTAAATTAGTTACTTTACCAAGAGGAACTTCTAAAATGCCTGTAGTAACTGCTAATATATCTAAAGTTACACTTTCGTTAGGATCAACTACTAATGTTAATCCTACTACATTAAATTTTAACGGCACTGCAAACTTAAAAGAACCTGGAGGATATATAGCTACTATAGCTGATAGAAGATTACTACAAACATTTACAGGTACTTCAACTAAAGGTGCTCCTATTTCTCGAAGAAGACCCTATGCTAATACTCCTATAGCAGAATCTGTGTTAGGTAATTCTTTCACCTTAACAGCTATAAATTCTCAAACTTTATTTGGTACTTCTAATACTTTATTAACTTCTCTTATATTAGAAGGTAGAGATAGTGGGGCTAGAGTAACAATACCTGTAGAAATTAATAAAGAAGTTATAGCCGTAACTGCAGATCAAAATGTAACTGGAACCGTAAAATAATAAATAATGTCAACATTTGTACGATTATCATCCGACGATATAGTAATTAACTCAGAAAAAATATCTACTTCTACTTGGAGTAATAATGTTAATAACTTAACTACTGCTCATACATCAAGTACTGAAGCTAGTTTTTCCAGCCCCACAGCTAGTGGACAATTCTACATAAATGTATTTAATGTCCAAACAGATTCTACTAGTACTACTCCTGAAGTACAATATGCTCTTGCATATGGTCATAAACAAGGTAGTGGATCATTAGATTTTACAAATGATACTGGATCATTTGGATTTAGTGCTACTAGAGCTAATTATGGTCAATATAGATCACTAATATACGGGGATGAAACAAGAGATTTTAAATTTGACCAATTTACTTCTGATGATATTTACATACTAAACGTTAATAGAGCCAGATACAAACAGTCTTTAAAACCTGGTTCTTTAAATTTAAAAATTAAAAACGGTTCTAGTGAAGTATTTTTAACTGATGATTCTGTTACTACTACAGGAAGTGCGGTACTAACTAATTTAGGAAGACAATTTAATATAGTCTCTGGATCTAATGGTGTTATGGTAGGGTCTACCTTAACCCAAGTAACAGATTCAGGTAGCTATGGATTATTTTACCCAGATGCAGGAGTAATTATTTTAAACCCAGCATGTTTAGATGCAACGGGGGCTGATGGGGGCATAGGATTAGGAACTTCAACTAATTCTAATACCTCAGATAAAAATAACCAAAAACTTTATAATGCAATATCGGCATCAGGATATTTTATAGTAGATTCTGAAGAAACAATTTCTTCTCAATTTTATTTTGTAAGAGCAAAAAATAAAGAATTTAATTATACTACAAATGCTTCTTTTATAGATAATAATGGAAATATATCTTTTGATTCTATGATAGATAATCCTAAATCATATATTACTACTGTAGGATTATATAATGATTCTAATGAATTATTAGCAGTTGCTAAACTAAGTCAACCTGTTACTAAAGATTTTACAAAAGAGGCCTTAATAAAAGTAAAACTTGATTATTAATGTTTACATACAAGAAGTTAAATGCTTCAGACATAAACAAGTCACCTGCTGAAGCCCATAAGCAGTGGAATATAGACTCTGATAATACTTCTTCATTAGGGATTGATTTTTTTTCTGCAAGATTTAGTAGTGCTAGTAAATTTACATTTGGTGTAAGTGATGCAAATGAAACTAAAAAATATTTTCAATTAGATCATTTATATTACAACAATAAAAATAATGACTATCCCGTATCTGAATTAAGATATAAAGATCAAGAAAAAAGATTATATGATCAAACTAATATAATTTCTATCCCTCAAGGTCTTTTCGGTAGTGATATATTCCCTAATAGTGTTAATTTATTAAATACCTATAAGGATGATGGTTTAGGAAACATATATCCAATAACTACTGATCTAGACACATATCCTGTAGATGAAGATAGAGTATTATATTTAGCCCCAGTAAAAGGATTTAAATCATTAAATCTTAATTGGGATTACAAAAATGGTCGGGAATTAGTTAACCCACCTATTACTTTAGATAAAATAGATATAGATGATTCTCTTTATCAAAATAGTTTTGAATATATTAGCAGTTCTATATCTACCCTATCAGAATTAAATTGCACAGGAGTAAATCTTAATAGTGGTTATATTAAATTTCCCCATAAAAATGAATATAACTTTGGTGAAAATGATAATTATACTATAAGTTTTTATTATAAGTCTCCCTCAACCCTTACAGGAACTAAATATTTAGTAGCTAAATCTTATAGCCAAACAGTAGTTAAAAGCTCCGAAACTGGTATAAGTGGTCTTATATTAAATACAAATACTAGTGGTAGTCACCAAAGACATGAAGTAGATGCAGGGCAATCTACTCCGTTTGAAATCTTCTTAGAAAATAATAGTTTAAATTTTTCTATAGCAGATGATCTTCATATTACTACTATTACTACTGCATCCGCTCTTCAAACTAATACTTTAAACCATTTTGCTTTTGTTAAAACGGGAAGTGAATTACAAATATGGAAAGATGGTACTAAAATAAAATCTGGTTCAGTTGGGGAGGTTAAAAATACTAAAACCCCCGCTAATTTATATGTCGGTGTTCAGGGAGGTACAAGAAATAGATATAACTCATCACAGGGTACTATATCGCAATTA
>TARA_B100000963_G_scaffold149569_4_pt1 | contig 21220 bp, 14 predicted proteins | sample TARA_B100000963 | Tara Oceans TARA_B100000963 (sample SAMEA2622097) | marine metagenome | biome: marine biome (ENVO:00000447); feature: surface water layer (ENVO:00002042); material: "saline water (ENVO:00002010), including plankton (ENVO:xxxxxxxx)" | depth 5 m | reverse complement strand
TTTAGCCGAGTTTTTTTATGATAGGTTTGTAGCGGTAATCACATTTTCGGAACACAACAAAAAAACAGGGGCGCCGTATAAAAAAACCATAAAAATATTTAATACTGAATTGAGCAATATACAAGCTCATTTTGATATAAGTTACAATACCATGCAGTTTGATATACCCCAAAAAATTAGCTTTAATATTCCCAAGAACTATGAGCAAATACAATAAAGCTGTTTTGACTTTTTTGTTATTTACGCAAATAATGTTTGCCCAAAGCAAGTTGGAATTAGAAGAACAAAAAAAAGAAATCCAAGAACAAATTAATTTTACCTCAAACCTGCTTAAAACAATTGGAAAAGACAAAAAAAAATCTTTATCGTATTTAAAAATTCTAAATAAACAAATTGAACAAAAAGAACAGTATGTTGTATCTTTAAACGCAGTAATATCACAATTAAACAAAGACTTAAACTTAGCAAAACAAGACACAATAGAGCTGAATAATAAAATTAAATTAAAAGAAATTGATCTAGAAAAAAGTAGAAGTGACTACGCTAAAATGATATATGCAGCCTTCAAGTATAGTCATCATTCAAATAAAATACTTTTTATTGTTTCTTCAGAAAACATTAATCAAGCGTACAAACGAATATTATACCTAAAACAATTTGCTCTATACAGAAAAAAACAATCCAACAAGATTGAAAAGTTTAAATTAGATTTAAAAAGTCAAAAATCCGAATTAATTATTTTGACAAATAAGCTTAAAGATCAGTTTGTTGAAAAGCAAAAGCTACTAACAACACAAAAAAAAGAGTTGGAAAGCATAAGTATTGATAAGCAACAAAAAAATAATGTTTTAGAGAGCTTAACTAAATCAGAACTTAAAATTAAAAAGAAACTCCAAGTTCAGAAAAAAAAGATAGATGAACTGAACACCAGAATTAAACAAATAATTGAAGAAGAAATAGCAAAAGCAAGCAAAAAATCATCGGAATATAAGTCAACCCCAGAAATATTAGCACTTTCACAAGAGTTTTCTAAAAACAAAGGCAGTCTACCTTGGCCCGTTGAAAAAGGCATTATTATTTCTCGATATGGAGTACAAAAACACCCGATCTTTAATAATGTCCAAACATATAATAATGGAATTAATATTGCTACAAAACCGGGCAGTATTGTTAGGTCTGTTTTTGAAGGAGTTGTCTCCAGAATATTTTTTATAAAAGGAAAAGGAAAAGGAATTCTTATAAATCATGGCGAGTATTTTACAGTTTATTCAGGTATACAAGAGGTTAGCGTTAAAAGCGGTGACAAAATCTTTTCAAAACAAATGTTAGGAACAGTTTTAACAAACGAGGAAGAAAATCAAACGGAAATTCATTTTGAAATATGGAAAGGGTATGAGAAAAAAGACCCTTCTGACTGGTTGTATAAGGCGTATTAAATCAAAAAACATAAATTTGCATTAAATAAATTCTAAATTATGACAACAGTATTATTAGCAATTGGACCGTGGCAAATAGCAGTAATTGCCGTTCTTATATTATTAATGTTTGGAGGAAAAAAAATACCAGAGCTTATGAGGGGCTTGGGCAAAGGGGTTAGCGAATTTAAGAAGGGGAAAGACGGAGAGAAAGAAAAAAAACAGGATGATTAATAATTCATATTTTGAAACCATATTATTCATACTTAGAACTACAAAAAGCTTTAAAAAGTAAAAAAACTACATGTTTTAAAACCACTCAGCTTTATCTTTCAAGAATATCCGATCATTCTCATCTAAATATATTTGTTGAGGTTTTTGAAAAAGAAGCTTTAGCCAAATCCAAGTTAGTTGATAAAAAAATACAACAAGGAACAGCTGGCAGGCTGGCCGGGATGGTTATAGGGATCAAAGATAATATTTGCCTGAAAAACCACACAGTTACTGCAGCTTCAAAAATACTTAATGGCTTTGAATCTTTATTTACAGCAACTGCTGTTCAAAGATTAATAGATCAAGACGCAATAATTATAGGTAGATTAAATTGTGATGAATTTGCAATGGGTTCCGCTAATGAGAATTCAGTTTATGGTTCTGTAAAGAACCCAATAGATAAAACTAGAGTAGCGGGAGGCTCTTCTGGTGGCTCCGCTGCCGCTGTAGCAGCGGGTTTGTGTTTAGCTTCGCTAGGAAGTGACACTGGTGGCTCTGTAAGACAGCCAGCCGCTTTTTGTGGTGTTGTAGGTTTAAAGCCTACTTATTCTCGTGTTTCAAGACATGGCCTTATTGCATATGGCTCCTCTTTTGATCAAATAGGACCGTTAACAAACAATGTTTATGATGCCGCTTTAATTTTAGAGGTTATTTCTGGAACTGACGACTATGATTCTACAACTTCTTCCAGAAAAGTTGACCATTACTCAAAGATTATTTCACCTTCTTCTCCAAAAAAAATTGCTTATTTTAGACAGGCATTAGAGCTGCCAATCTTAGATAAAGAAATTAAGAATACTATAGAAAATAAAATAATTGATTTAAAAAATAATGGACATACTGTTGATGCTGTTGACTTCCCGTATTTTGATAGTTTGATGCCAACCTATTATATTTTAAGTACAGCCGAAGCCTCTTCAAACTTAGCTCGCTATGACGGTGTTCATTTTGGATACAGAAGTAAAGAAATTACGGATCTAGAATCTACATATAAAAACTCTAGAACAGAAGGTTTTGGTGAAGAAGTTAAGAGAAGAATAATGCTCGGCACATTTGTTTTGAGTTCTGGATATAATGAAGAGTTTTATAACAAGGCATTAAAAATAAGACGTTTAATACAGGACGATACTAAAAAAATTTTTCAAAGCTATGACTTTCTTATTTCACCAGTAACACCTCATACAGCTTTTTCAATTGGTGGCAAAAATATAGATCCAACAAAAGCATATCTTGAAGATGTTTTTACTGTCCACGCTAATCTTTCGGGAAACCCGGCCCTTAGTATGCCCATTTCGAATCATACTAATGGGATGCCAATAAGTTTACAGATTACATCAGGAATGTTTAAAGAAAAAGAAGTGTTTTCTTTTGCTAATAATATATACAAGCTGCAATGAGTGTCTTAAAAATATTAATTGTATTATTAACACCTTTTTTTCTTTTTTCTCAGCAAAATCTTCCCTATAAAATGGGAGAATATACATCTTATAATATTTCTTTTGAGGGGATTAATGTTGCGTTTGCAGATATTCATATAAGAAAACCTATCCTTATTAATAAAACACCGACATTTCACATCATAGCCAAGGCAAAAACCGCTTCATTCTTTGATTTATTTTTTAAAGTAAGAGACACATATGAAACCTATATTGATACTTCCCTCCTTTTACCAGTTAAATTTTATAGAGACATACAGGAGGGGGGTCATAAAAAAATACAGAAATATTATTTTCAACATAAAAAAAAGAAAGTGTATTTCAAAGACACATCACGCACAATATTTGAAACAACACAAGATATGTTGTCTGCATTTTTTTATGCCCGAACATTTAACAGCGAAAACCTAAATAAGCAAACAAAGTTTACAGTTCCTGTTTTTATGGACGAAGAAAACTTTGATTTAGATATTTTATATTTGTATAAAGAGACTTTAGAAACTAAAATAGGAAAGATAAACTGCATGGTTTTTAAACCAATTATGCAGCAGGGACGTGTTTTTGAAGACGGAGAACAAATGAAAGTCTGGATATCTGATGATGATAGTCGCCTGTTAATTAAGGTAGAAACAGAGATTTGGGCAGGCACAATTAAAGCAGAGATTTTAAGCGTTAAAAACACTCAACACAAGTATAATCAATAGGCGGGAAGGTTTTTATGAGAAAATTTTATAAAAGAAAAAAAACAAATAAAATAAAATGGATTAAAATTGTTTTATTTTTTTTAGTTTTTTATATCAGTTTTGCACTAATAAAAAACAAGACAGAAATTACAGACTCCAATGAACTGAACATAAATAACGATGTGGCAGTAGAAATACGAAAACCAGTTTTTGAGTACGGCATACAATTAGACTCTTTTAAAATAATAAAAGAAGTTGTTTTAAGCGGTGAAAACATTTCAGGTATTTGGGCTAATTATAATATGTTTTTTTTAAAAGATGATATATTAAAAAAATCATCAGAGGTTTTTGATTTTATTAAAAACCTAAAAGCGACAAATAATTACACTGTGCTTTTAAAAAGCGACACAGCTCGGTATTTTATTTATGAGTTAGACAAGATAAATTATGTTGTCGTTGATGTTTGTGATAGAGATAATATAGATGTATATAAGGGAGTCAAGCAAGTTATTACAAAACCAATGTTTTCCCAAGCTGTAATTACCTCTTCATTATCCGAGGCTTGCTCAGAAAAAAATATTAGTCAGAAACTTTCTCAAGAGATCTCCGAGATTTATGCCTGGACAATTGATTTTTTTACAATTCAAGAAGGAGATATATTTAAGGTTTATTACGAGAATAATTATATAGACAGTTGTGGAAAGGAAAAATATATTGGTGTTGGAAAAATATTAGCAGCAGAGTTCGTTCATAAAAATCAAAGTTTTTATGCTTTTTATTTTGAGCAAAATGGTAATTATGGCGAGTATTTTGATGAAAATGGCATGACACTGAGAAAAGCTTTTTTGAAGGCCCCGCTCAATTATTATAGAATTAGCTCAAGGTATAGTAAAAACAGAAAACACCCTGTTACAGGACAATGGAAGGGGCATTTCGGCACTGATTATGCAGCGCCAAAAGGAACCCCAATTATGACAACTGCAAACGGTACCATAGAGACAGCTAGCTTTACAAAATATAATGGATATTATGTAAAGGTTAAGCATAATAGTACATATTCAACACAGTATTTACATATGTCAAAAATTAAATCTAATATAAAAAAAGGTGTATTTGTTAAGCAGGGTGACATAATTGGTTACGTTGGCAGCACTGGACTAGCTACAGGTCCGCATGTTTGCTATAGGTTTTGGAAAAACGGTGTACAGGTGGATCCATACAAACAAAAGCTTCCTCCAGGCGATCCTATTGAGGAAAAAAATAAAGTAAAATTTTTGCAGTATAAAGATAGTCTTTTGCTTAAATTAACTCAAACTCAAATGTAAATGAATATTTGTGAAAATAGATTAAAGATATTTTTTACCATAATATTACAAGCTTTATTTTTTAATTCTAATACGCAGAGTGTATTTATTGAAAACAAGGGTCAATTTAATGAGGAAGTTATTGCAAAAATAAATGTGCCATCAGGATCTTTATTTATAGAAAAGGACCAACTAAAATTTGCTTTTTTTTCATCAGAACAACTAAAGCAAAGGCACGACTTACATAATAAAAATAGTATTATTGATGCGCATGCTTATACTATTTCTTTTGTTAACTCTAACAAAACACACTCTACTATTTTTGCAAACGAAGAAAGTTATTTTGAAAATTATTTTTTAGGGTCAAAATCTAATTGGGCAACTAATGTTAGAACATATAAGTCTGTACACAAAAAAAGCTTATATACGGACATAGACTTAAACTATTATATATATAACGATAAACTAAAGTATGATTTTATAGTTTCTCCCAAAGCAAGCCCAAGTAAAATTAAAATTTTATATGAAGGGTTACAAAATATTTATATTGATAATATAGGTAGACTTTGCTTAGTTACCTCAGTTAATACGATTATAGAACACAAGCCGTATGCTTATCAGTTCATTAAAGGAAAAAAACAGGAAATACCTTGTGTCTATAAATTAAATAAAAACATTCTAACATTTGAACTGCCTGAAGGCTATGATGAATCTAACGAGTTAATTATAGATCCTGTTTTAGAGTTTTCAACATATTCTGGTAGTACAGCCGATAACTTTGGTTATACGGCAACATATGATAATATGGGTTTTTTATATTCTGGAAGTACTGTTTTTGGTACAGGATATCCTACAACAACAGGTGCTTATCAAATAAATTACGCAAACACATCTTCAGGAACTGACATTGCAATTACGAAATATGACACAACAGGAACACAACGTATTTTTTCAACTTATTTAGGTGGGGGGCAGGATGAGCTCCCCCATTCAATGATTGTAAATTCATTAAATGAGTTATTTGTTTTTGGCACAACAGGCTCAGGGGATTTCCCTGTAACACCAAATGCATTTCAAAAACATTTTAATGGAGGGGTAGCTTTTTCACCATCAGGTATTGGTGTTAACTTTCCTCAAGGCACAGACATTTTTGTAACACGCATAAGCGCGAATGGAGGAGATTTATATGCTTCTTCATTTATTGGTGGGTCTGGAAACGACGGCCTAAATATTGATCCCTATCTTAATTATAATTATGCTGACGAGGTAAGAGGTGAAATAGATATAGACAAGCAAAATAATGTGTATATTTCAACTTGTACTAATTCAACTGACTTTCCTGTTTCAGGGCTGATTCAAAACAATTTAGCCGGAGAACAGGATGGTTGTATAGTAAAGCTAGATAATCAACTTACTTCAGTTATATGGGGCGCTTATCTTGGGGGATCAAAATCAGATGCAATTTACTCATTAGCATTAAGTGACGAAGGAGACATATATGTTACAGGCGGAACAAACTCTAGTAACTTTCCTGTTACAAATAATGCATATCAATCTTCTTTGCAAGACACTTTATATCCGGACGGATTTGTTACTAAAATTAATTCTATTGGTACACAAATATTATCGTCAACATATTATGGAACAGAAGCTTATGATCAATGCTACTTTGTTGAAACAGGAAAAAATCAAGATGTTTTCTTGTTTGGACAAACAAAGGCTCAGGGTCTTTCCTTAGTAAAAAACGCATCATATTATACAGCTGGTGCAGGGCAATTTGTAGCGGTTTTTAATCAAGAGTTAACCAATGTAAAAAGATCAACTGTAATCGGAACAGGAAAAGGATCCCCAGATATATCTCCTACTGCATTTTTGGTTGATGTCTGTGATAAAGTTTATTTAGCAGGCTGGGGATCAAACTTAGGCGGCCCCTTATCCACATTAAACCTTCCTGTTACAAGTGATGCTTACCAAAGCAATACAGACGGCAATGACTTTTATTTAATGGTGATAGATAATTTATTTAACAGCTTGATTTATGCAACATATTTCGGAGGAAGTCAAAGTAATGAACATGTTGATGGAGGGACCAGTAGGTTTGATAAAAAAGGCACAATTTATCAATCTGTATGTGCTGGCTGTGGAGGTAATTCTGATTTTCCAACTGAACCAAGCACTGGTGCAGTTTCTAATACGAATAATAGCATGAACTGTAACAATGCTGTTTTTAAATTTAATTTTGATTTTCCTATGGTTGTTTCCGACTTTTCCTCTCCTGGAATAATTTGTGACACTTCAATTTATTTTCAAAATAACTCAATGGCGAGTAATTTAGCCACATATTTTTGGGACTTTGGAGACGGAAATACATCAACTGATAAAAACCCAACTCACACATTTTCTCAACCAGGCATTTATAATATCCTTTTAATCGTCTCGGATAATAGTGCATGTAATGTTGCTGATACTGTATCGAAAGCAGTTTATGTTTTATCAAACTCAACTGTTTCTTTACAAGATGTTAGTAAATGCGTAGATGAAACCACCCAAATAGGTATACCCCCTATTGCTGATATATCCACATCTTATACTTGGAGTCCCGTTGTCAGCTTAAGTAGTACAAACATTCCAAACCCCTACACAACAACAAACACGAGTCAACAATATCAATTAATAATATCCAACGGTAGTTGCACAGACACGTTGTTACAAAACATAAATATTTTGGATCTTCAACTTGTTACAAGCCCTGATACTTCATTTTGCGACTCAGCTATTTTAGTAAACGCCTCATATTCCGATAGCGTAATACTTTGTTTGTGGTCATCAAACCTTGATTTTTTAGATACACTTTCATTGAATTCAAATCTTCTGATAAACAACCCTGCAACATTTTATGTTTATGTTTCGGATGGAAAATGCTATCAATTAGACAGTGTTAAAGTTTTGTCAAGAGGAAATGACATTGATGTTTTTTCTAATGATATTTGTATTGGTGATAGTCTTGAAATAAGCATTATTAATTTGGACGAAAACCTACCCATTGTAAAGTATATTTGTAATGATATTACTTACGAAACCCCAGCTATCATTGTTGCCCCAAATACATCAACAAACTATATAATACATGTTATAAATAATAATGGATGCGTCTCCATAGACTCCACTCAAGTTCAAGTGTTTGATTATCCATTAATTGACACAATTATTTTATCAGATTCTATTGTTTTTAGAGGAGAAGAGGTAAGTTTAGAAATTAAAACAGACGGAGATATTTTTTGGCAAGACTTTAATCAAAATAGTATGATTCAACAGTTTTTCCCACTAACCAGTTCATGTTATTATTTTGAGGTTTTTAGTCAACCTATCTGTTCAATTACAGACTCAGTTTGTATAATAGTAAAAGATGTTTTTTGTGACCAAAATAAAATTAAAATACCCACAGCTTTTTCTCCAAATAATGATGGATATAACGATTTTTATTTTATTGATGTAGAAGATGATATAATATTGAAATATAAATTAGAAATATTTAATAGATTTGGCCAAAAAGTTTATCAGTCTACTAATATAAAATCTAATTGGTCCGGAACTTTTAAGGGAGAGCTTTTGCCTCCACAAGTTTTTGATTTTTATCTTGAATTAGAATGTGTTGGAAATAATACTTTTTTTCACAAAGGAAATATCACACTGTTAAGATGAGAACAGCATTTGTTTTTCTTTTTAGTTTAAGTATAATATCATCATCCTCGCAAGACACACATTATTCTCAGTTTTACAACTCGATTCAATTTGTTAATCCCACTCTTTTTTCTATTCAAAAAACGGACTACAGTTTGCAAATAAACAGAAGATCTCAGTGGTATACCGTTACAAAACCATTTAACACAACTTCATTTACTTTTGGGGGTAAAAACATTTACAAGGGTTTTTCTTTAGGTTTAACAACCCTTAATGATATTGCTGGAGACTCAAGATTTTCCACAAATGCAGCTTTAATTTCAATATCCAATAAGGTATTAATTAATGAAGGAATTATTTTATATGCAATTCAGCCCTCATTCTATCAGCAAAGGATAGATTATAATGACCTTATATTTATTCAAAACGAGCCAATAAATATGCGTTCCCTATCTTTTATTGACCTTTCTTTTGCTTTGTCCTACTATAAACCTGTTGACAAAGAAAGTTCTTTTATTTTTGGTGTTTCTCTATTTCACGTTAATGAACCAAGACAATCATTTAGTCAAACTAATACTGTTTCATTACCACTTAAAACAGTTTGTTACTCGACGTTTTCAAAAAAAACAAATTTACAAAACACTGTATCTCCCATTGTTTTTTTTTCTATTCAAAACAAAACACGAGAGCTCGTAGCTGGATGTAGCTTTAATAGCATAATTAATGATGAAATCGAAATCACTTCAAGTATTCTAAATAGATATGGAGACGCCATAATATTAGCGATAGGACTAAAAAATAAAAATATAAAGCTTGAAGCTTCTTATGATATAAATACATCAACCTTAAGAAATGCTTCGAACACCATAGGCGCGCTTGAGTTTTCATTTGTTTATGAATGGAATAAAAAGATAAAAAACAATAATGACAAAGAAATAATATGCCCAAAATATCTATAGCTAAAATAGTTTTATTATTTATTTTACAGCAGGCAGTATTTTGCCAAGAGGTTTTAATTAAACCATTATCCACTACTATTAATTCTGTTGGTGCGGAAATAAATTTTATAAAAGCAAACGATACGCTTGCTTATTTTACAAAAATTACTGAAGATAATAGTTCTATTAAATCAAATGTTTACACAACTACTTTTATTAATGGACAGTGGAGAGCTCCTTTAATGGGTAAGTATAATTATCAAGGAATGAGTTCGGCTAACCTATTTGTCTCCGATTCTAATGAAGTGCTTTTAAATTTAACAGATTTAAAAAACAATAGTTATACATTAGCTTATATTACTAAACATAATTCTAATTCTTTTTATGAGGTTTTTAAAAATGAGCCTAAAAACAATTTAAAAACTCAAGCAACTATTGGACATCACAATAATATAAAAGTATTATATTTTGTTTCTGACAGAAAAGGAGGATTTGGCGGACTTGATATTTGGGTATCTATAATTGATGAAAAAGGAAATTTTGGGATTCCAATTAATGCTGGAAACAAAATAAATACTTCCTTTGATGAAATCACCCCATTTTACAATAAATTTGATCAAAAAATATATTTTTCTTCAAACAAAGAAGAGGGACAAGGAGGGTTTGATATTTATAAGTCTGATGGCAAGCTAAACTTATGGAAAAATGTAGAAAATGTAAAAGAGCTCAACAGTGAGCAAGATGAGATGTATTTAAACTTTTATAATTCAAGTTCGGGTTATTTTTCATCCAACAGAACAGGCGCACAATATGCAAATACTGAATTTTGTTGCAATGATATTTTCTCATTTAACTATTTTTATATAGATACATTATCATTAGATCTTAATAAACACCTACCAATTAACTTGTATTTTCATAACGACGAACCAGATTGTTGCACTTTAAGTACTAAAACAGAAAAAACATATAAGGATTCATACATAGATTATTTTATGATGCAATCTGATTATGAATCATATAATAAAAACATTGATTTTTTTTTTAAAGATAGCCTCCAAAACAACTATAATAAACTAAATTTATTTCTGGATAAACTTTTGCAAGAGATGCAAAAAACAGAATTTTTAGAAATACAAATAAGAGGCTACTCAAGTCCTCTTTTTAGTGATATGTATAATTTAAACCTTTCAAAACGTAGAATAAGCAGTTTTATTAATTATTTATTGCAGTTTAAAGCCGGAGCTTTTAATAAATATTACAACTCAAAAAAGTTGATTATTAGCCAACTTCCATTTGGAGAATCTATGTCTTCAAAAGAAACAAATGATAATATAATGGAAAAAGAGCATTCAATTTACGGAATAAACGCTATGCTTGAAAGAAAAATTGAAATAATAAATGTTTTATATAAAAAATAAAATACACGTTATTTCAATGATGAGTCCAGCTAAAAAGCCCATTATGAGCTGATTATTATTATGAGCTTTCTCCTTTCTTCTACATACAGCAAGAAAGACTGAAGTTACAATTAAGCAAATAATAAAAAAAAACCCCCTCTCAGAAACTAGGTAAATACTAATTATTATACCACACCCCCCACCAATAGATAGCATGTGGAGACTTATTTTCCAAAAAACTGATATTATTAGAGCACTAAATAAAATAATTGCAACGCCAAAAAGTTGCCCAGTAACTAGAGGTTCTAAGCTGTACTTAAACTTTAAAATAATTAATAAAATTGCATAACAAAAAGCTGTAATTAATATCGGTCCAAAGCGTTCTTCTTTTTTATTTATTTCATAAGAAGAAATAATTTTTTTTTTATACATAATTAAAACACTGGTCAGAGGAATAATAATAGTAATGGATACAATTTTTATGAAAAACCAAGCAAACTCCTCTTCAGCAAATATTTTAGTTTGAGGGATCAAAAAAAACGTTGAATTAATAAATATTATTGGCGTAAATATCGGGTGAAGAACAATAGAAAAAAACTTATAAATACTCATTATAAAAGTCTTCTTAACTTTGCATTTTCTATACTAAGGCTTTCTCGATACTTTGTTACAGTTCTTCGGGCTATATGGTATTCGTCTTTTCCTAAAAGCTCAGATAGCTGTTCGTCTGTGTATGGCTTTTTCTTATCTTCTGTATAAATTATTTCTTTTAAATGTTTTTTAATTTCTTTAGTTGAAATAACTTCCCCGTTATCTTTTCTATAAGCATCAGAAAAAAACTCTTTTACTTTAAAGGTTCCAAAATTTGTTTCTACATATTTTGAATTGCTAACACGTGAAATAGTAGAAATATCCATTTGAACGAGATGTGCAATATCGACAAGCCTCATGGGCTTTAAATCTTTTTCTAAACCACTTAATAAATATTTTTTTTGAAAATTGATAATAGCCGTCATCACTTTTTTTAAAGTAATATTTCTTTGTTCGATTGAATCCTTAAACCATTTTGCTTTTTCGATCTTTTCTGTAAGAAACATTTTTGTGTTTTTATCGGAAGTTTCTTTAAGTAATTTTTCATAATATCCGCTTACTTTAATTTGTTTAAAATTACCTTTATTAATTTGAAGCGTAAGCTCAGAATTATTAACTTTAATAGTAAAATCAGGAAATATGTAATTTGGTGTTGTAACATTTTTTGAAAAACCAGCTGACGGAATCGGATTTAACACCTCAACTATGTTGTAAACCTCCTCTAGCTCTTCCCTTTTTAAATCGTATTTTTTTAACAACAACTCAAAGTTTTTATTGCTAAATGATTTATAATGATTTAAAATTATTTGTTGTGCGAGCATGTTATTTGGCTTAAGCTTTCTAAGCTGAAGGATTAGGCATTCCTGTAGATCTTTTGCACCTACACCTGTGGGCTCTAAACTTTTTACAGTAACAAGAGCATCCTGCAGGTCAGATTGCTCGACTTTCTTATTATCATTAATCAAGATGTCATCTCCAATTGAAATCAGATCTCTATTCAAAAACCCACTTTCATCCAAGCTTTCTATTAAGTATTCTACTAAATATCTTGCATCTTTATTTAAATCAAGACCAATAAGTTGTAGTTTTAAATGATCTTGTAAAGATTCAGACCTGTCTTCAATTTGAAAGTTTTCCAAACCAGTGTTGCTTGGGCTAGTAACTTTTTGCACTTCAGAATCTTCTTCTTCTTCCTCAAGAGCAGGATTTTCTTCTAATTCATCTTCAATTTTTTTTTCAAGCAAAACAATCGGTGTTTGCAAGAGGCCTAAAAATTGTATTTGCTGAGGACTAAGTGTAAAACTAAGCTTTTGTTCAAGACGCTGTTTAGACATTAAAAATTAGCATTTTTAGGTGTTCTTGGAAAAGGTATTACATCGCGAATATTTTTCATTCCTGTTACAAACATTATTAGGCGCTCAAAGCCTAGCCCAAAGCCTGAGTGTATGCAAGTTCCAAACCTTCTAGTTTCTAAATACCACCACAGTTCTGATTGTTCAATATTCATTTCTTTCATCCTTGATTTTAAGATAGAAATTCTTTCTTCTCTTTGAGAACCGCCAATAATCTCACCAATTGTTGGAAAAAGAATATCCATAGCTCCTACAGTTCTATTGTCATCATTAAGCCGCATATAAAAAGCTTTTATTAACTTTGGATAATCTGTAATAACTACTGGGCACTTAAACTTTTTTTCAACTAAATATCTTTCATGTTCAGACTGCAAATCAGCTCCAAAGCTATCTATTAGATATTTAAACTTCTTCTTTTTATTCGGTTTAGATTCTTTTAAAATTTCAATTGCCTCTTCATATTTTAATCTAACAAACTTATTTTCTATCACGAACTTTAATCTTTCAATTAGACCCATCTCTGAACGATCTTCTTTTTTTAATTGGCTTTCTTCTTTTTTAAGCCTATTATCTAAAAAAGTAATATCATCTAAATTGTTTTCTAAACAATAATTAATGCAGTATTTAAGGAATTCTTCAGCAAGATCTATATTATCATTTAAATCAGCGAATGCAACCTCGGGCTCGATCATCCAAAACTCTGACAAATGTCTTGATGTATTCGAGTTTTCTGCTCTAAATGTTGGACCAAAAGTGTAAACTTTACCCAGGCCAAGCGCAGCAAGTTCTGCTTCTAATTGCCCTGAGACTGTCAGGTGTGTTTTTTTACCGAAAAAATCCTTTGAATAGTCAATGTTTTTTGTGTTTACCTCTGACCAGTTAAGGTTAGTCACTTGAAACATTTCACCAGCCCCTTCCGCATCAGTACTTGTTATGATAGGCGTATGAATACTTACAAAACCTCTTTCGTTAAAGAAGTTATGTATAGCATATGTTAGCGCGTGCCTAAGTCTAAAAACAGCAGAAAAAGTGTTGGTTCTAAACCTAAGATGAGCCTTTTCTCTCAGAAATTCTAATGAATGTTTTTTTGGTTGTAACGGGTACTCTTTTGGATCAGCGGGACCCAAAACATCAATTTTATTTGCTAATATTTCAAAACTTTGCTCTGAACCGATAGATTTTACAACTTTACCTTCTACACAAACACTTGATCCGGTGGTTATATTTTTTATTGTTTCTTCAGTAATTACTATTTCTTCAGCAACAACCTGCAAACTGTTTATTGTTGAACCATCATTTATAGAAATAAATGAGGTTTGTTTGCTCCCTCTTTTGTTTCTAACCCAGCCTTTAACGCTTACGGTGCTATTTTCCACATGACCATTTAAGATGTTTTTTATATTCATTTCAATAAAATATATTTCTATGTAACTATTTTAGCCTATTTGAGAAACTAGGCTTTTTTCTAATATTTTGTGTACGGTGTTTACAAGCGCTTTGGTATCGTAGTTACACTCTATATGTAGCTCATTTTGTGTTCCATGGTGAATAAAATCATCAGGTATACCAAGCCTAATTACTCGTGAGTTATAATTATTATTTGACATAAACTCAAGTATTGCAGAACCAAAACCACCTAAAATGCAGCCGTCCTCAATAGTTATAATGTTTGTAAACTTTTTAAAGACAGTATGTAATAAATCTGCATCTAATGGTTTGACAAACCTCATATCATAGTGAGCTATAGATAACCCCTCTTTTTTAAACTGCTTTTGAGCCTCTTGCACAAAGTTTCCCGGATGACCAATAGACAAAACAGCTATATTTTCACCATCACTAATTTTTCTTCCAGTACCAATATTTATTTCATCAAGTGGAGTTCTCCATTCTGTGAGAACACCATTTCCTCTAGGGTATCTTATTGAGAAGGGTCCCTGATTAGGAAGTTGAGCGGTATACATTAGATTTCTAAGTTCAGACTCGTTCATAGGCGCAGACACAATCATATTAGGAATGCACCTAAAGTAAGCCATGTCGTATGCCCCATGATGTGTTGCTCCGTCAGCACCAACTAATCCCCCTCTATCTAAGCAAAAAATAACATTTAAATTTTGTAATGCAACATCATGAATAACTTGATCGTATGCTCTTTGCATGAAAGAGGAATAGATATTACAAAAAGGCATCTTACCCTGAGTCGCTAATCCTGCTGAGAAGGTAACAGCGTGTTGTTCTGCTATACCAACATCAAAAGTTCTGTCTGGCATTTCTTTCATCATTTTGTTTAAAGAGCTACCAGTAAGCATTGCAGGCGTAATACCAACAATGTTTTTATTTTTTTTGGCAAGCTCGATAATTGTTTCACCAAAAACATCTTGGTATTTTGGGGGCTTTTTATCTTCATCTTTCTTAATAGCTTCTCCTGTGTTTTTATTAAATACACCTGGTGCATGCCATGTTGTGCTATTACCTTTTTCGGCGGGGCTATACCCTTTTCCTTTTTTAGTTATACAGTGTAAAATTTTTGGCCCAGGAATATTTTTCAAATCATTTAAGACATTTACTAAGTGCTTACAATTATGCCCGTCGATTGGCCCAAAATACCTAAAATTTAGTGATTCAAAGTAGTTGCTTTCTCCCAAAAGAGTTGATTTTACAGCGCTCTCTACTTTTTTTGCAACAGATTGTGCGCTTGGTCCAAATCGGCTTATTCTACCTAAGATTTTCCAAATTTTGTTTTTTGCCTTATTGTATGTTTTGGACGTAGATATATCTGTTAAATATTCTTTAAGTGCCCCAACAGCAGGATCTATTGACATACAATTGTCATTTAAAATAACAATTAGATCAGTTTTTTCTGCTCCAGCATGATTTAACCCTTCAAAAGCAAGACCCGCCGTCATAGAGCCGTCCCCAATAACAGCAATATGCTGTTTGTTTTTTCCCTTTCCGTCTTTGTTGGCGATGGCCATACCTAGTGCTGCAGAAATTGAAGTGGAGGCGTGTCCAACACCAAATGTATCATAAACACTTTCACTTCTTTTAGGAAACCCACTTAAACCGCCTTTTATTCTATTTGTAGGAAATTGATTTTTTCTTCCGGTTAAAATTTTATGAACATATGCTTGGTGCCCAACATCCCAAACTAACTGATCGTAAGGGGTATTAAAAACGTAGTGAATAGCAATAGAAAGCTCTACTACGCCAAGACTCGCCCCAAAATGCCCGCCCTTTTCAGAAACAATATCTATTATATATTGCCGAATTTCACTACTTAATTGACTTAGCTGATCCGTTTTAAGATTTTTCAGATCTTCTGGAGAATTTATGTCTTTTAGTAGCTCTCCTTGATGATATCTATTGACTTTTTTCATTTTAACAAAGATATAAAAAACAACAATTATGCAAAATTACTAATAATCGTTAACATAAGGCAGTTAATAATTGTATTATGCTTTTATCTTTTTTGTTCACACAATTTTACAATTTTGTTAGATGAGAATTATAATATTTTTATTTGCTTTTTGCTTTAGTTTTATTGGTGCTATTAATTTTAACTCAATACTTGCCTTAAACTTAAAGCCGGGGGCATCTTTATCAGATACAAGTGTAGTTTACATTATTGCAGAGGACTCTATTGTGGATGATATAATTTGCAAAGATTCATTAACCGAAAAAATTAAAGAGATAATTTTAAACGATACACTTAATATTTTTGCTGAGAGATTAAAACTGTTAAACAACCAAACACCAATGGGGTTAGATTACAATATAGAGGTGCAGCGCTATATAGACAACTATAAAGGAAGAAACAAAGCTCTTATTTCAAGAATGCAGTCATTAAAACACTTGTACTTTCCTCTTTTTGAAAGAGAGTTAGATAAATTTAAGTTACCACTAGAACTAAAATACTTAGCAATTGTAGAATCGGCATTACAACCTAAAGCTAGGTCGAGATCAGGTGCTACAGGCTTATGGCAATTTATGTACTTGACTGGAGCACACTATGGCCTGAACGTTTCTTCTTATATTGATGACAGACAAGATCCATATAAATCAACTGTTGCGGCATGTAAATATTTTATAGATTTATATGAAATGTTTGGAGATTGGAATTTGGTTTTAGCCGCATATAATGGAGGTCCGGGATATTTACAGCGAAAAATTAATGAGATTGGCTCGTATAACTTTTGGGATTTGCACCCCCATTTAAAGGAAGAGACAAGAAATTATGTCCCAAAGTTCATAGCAACAAATTATATCATGAATTATTATCAAGAGCATGATATTTCATGTGATACAATAAAAAGAAATTTCTGTGAAATAGACACGCTAACTATTTTTGCGCAAACCACCGTCTCTACATTATCTGCTATGCTATGTCTGGATGAAAGTTTAATACGTGAATTGAATCCTTCGTTTAAAGAAGATGTCATACCAATTAATGCCAATTTATTTTTGCCGAAAGAATCTGTAAACGATTTTCTTTTAAATAAAGTTTCTTCATACATTTTTATAAATGGAGTTATAAAAAAAGAGATTTTAATTAACGAGGAGAGGGTAATATACAGCGTTAAGAAAGGAGATTACCTTGGCAAGATTGCCAAAGAATTTAACGTTAGAGTCTTTGAATTAAAAAAATGGAATAATTTAGACACATCTCATCTAGATGTCGGAGATAAGTTAGTTATTTATGTCAAAATACATGAAAAAATATAATCTGCGTTTTAGTATAACAATAGCCTCACTCATATTACTTTTTTTAAGCTGTACAGAAAACAGTACTGAAAAAGCAAATAAATTTAAAGTTGAGGACTCCCAGGTTGTTTTTTTTGTTGAAGACTCATCATTAAACATTATTGTTGACAGTTTACTTCAAATAACATTTGCTTCACCAATAGAAGGGCTTTTGCAAAGTGAGCCTTTGTTTTCTACAATAATTGTAAATAGTGCGGCAGAAGTCACTGATGAACTTAATAAACAAAAAAATGTTTTACAAGTAATAAAGATAATATCATCAACCACTGAAGATATAAATTCTCAGAGTCTTGAAAAAGACTTTTTACTATCAGTTTACTGGAAGAACGATATAAAAAAATTGTACACAAAACTAAAAAAGCTTATGTTAATTGTCGAGAAAAAAGAGCTTAAATTGATTAGAAAATCATTTTCTAGAAATTCACAAAAAAATATTCAAACGACCCTTCTAAAAAATTTCGGTGTTAAGACTGTAATTCCAAAAAAATATAAAACTGAAATTGAAAGCGATGACCTTTTTTTGGCTACATATGACTCACCAGACAAGGATGAAATAAAAAAAATCTGCATTTTTTCTTTTAATTATGATAAAACCGACCTGTCTACACAGGTTTTGGCCAATGTAGATAGTGTTTTTAAAACTTATTTCATAGGAGAAGAAAAAGGAACATATGTTACAATTGAGAAAAATTTACCTGTTTTATATAATAATAGTATTTATAGAGGTCTATGGAAGCTCAAAGGAGGTTTTATGGGCGGTGTTTTTATAATTAAAACATATAAAGTTTCATCTAAAATTACAGTTTGTGTAGGCTTTGTTTTTGATCCAGCTAACACAAAAAGAATGCACGTGAAAGAATTTGAGGCTATTCTATAATTAACTTTTGTCTTTGGCTAAACCGATCATTAAACACATTTATAATATAACATCCTTTTTTAAGATTTGAAATGTCAATTACTTTGTTTTTTGTTGTTATTATTTTTTCTCCAGTCATAGAATAGATAGTAACACTATAATTATTTCTTGTTGAGTGGAGTGTTATTTTGTTTTTAGCAGGATTAGGAAACACTTTAACGGAGGAGCTTTGTAGAGAATATTCATTAATATTTGAAATAGTATTTAATGGACTCTCCCAAACACCTCTTCCATATGTAGCCGCGCTAATTGTACCTTCATTATAGTGTATTTCTAATTCATTAACTATAACATTTGGCAAGCCATTATTAAAAGGCACCCATTCAGTCATAGTGTTATCTTTATAATAAACCCCAATATCAGTACCTATGTATAGGTCATCATTTGCTCCGCCCTGATAAACAATACAATTTACTGGTAGTGCCGGAAGATTATTTCCAGAAATATTAACCCAACTACTTCCAGCATCGTTTGTTTCATATACTTTATGGACATTATTATAATCAGAAAATGTAACCCAAGCTCTATCTGGATTATTATTTGCAACAGCGATATCGGTCATATTATAATTTGCAAGCCCGGGCTTAATATATGTCCAAGATTGTCCCCCATCCTTTGTGACTTTTATTTTGCTGTAAGAGGCTGCGTAAATATAGTCTTCATTTGAGGCAGCCAGGGCAATTGAGCGTAAAGCCTGGCCATTACTAACATTAAACGAAATAGAATCCCATATCGCACCACCTGTTGTTGTTTTATAAACCTCGTCATAACCTATAACAAGCAAATTGCTGTTTATAGGGTGCATTGCGTATGGAGTGTTCCAAGCACCTTCATATGGAACAGGCTTAATGTTATCCCAATTATAACCCCCGTCATAAGTCTTTCTTAACCCACCATATTGATATTCTGCGTAAATGATATCCTCATCATAATGGTCAATAGCACACTCCATACCGTCACCACCCATTATTGCATCCCAAGTGCTATTTGTTAGCATTTCTGTTCCGTTGTCTTGAGCTCCAGCAACTAATTTATTTGGGTTGGATTTTGCTAAGCCTAAATTGTAAAATTGAGATATTTCTAATCCATCAGAAATATCTATCCACGAGTTTAAGTTAGATATATATTTATAAAATCCCCCATCATTACCGGCATATGCTACGTTTGTATGCGGATTAAACTCTAGAGCATGCTGATCAACATGCATGTATGAATAATTGTTGCTGTTACCGCTACTTCCATCAATATCCCAACTTACCCCTCCGTCATCAGAGCGCCATAAATTTATACCTCCGACATATACTAAGTTTTCATTATTTGGGGCTACACCAAGGCTTAAATCATACCAAGACTGGCCACCAGTTCCATTACCGCTAGTTTCTCTTCCTAGAATATTTGGGCTGTTTGACTGTAAAACCCACGAGTCTCCCGCATCCGACGATTTATAAAGACCGTGATAACCATAGTCTGCCGCTGAAAACAAAGCATATATTACATTTGGGTTCTCAGGTGTAACAGCAATTAAGGGCCTGTATCTACTACTTAACATACCCCCACTTATATTAGTCCAGCTTGCACCCCCATCAGTAGATCTAAAGATTTGTGAATTACCACTAGACTGTTTGGCAGCGTATAACACCCTTGGGTTATCAGGTTTGAATTCTATATCTCTCCAACGACCAATTGTACCTACAATTTGCCAGTTATTTCCTCCATCACCACTTATTCGTATATTTGAATTTGTTACTGCATATAAACTATCAGAGTAGTTGGGGTGAATAATAATTTTATTTACAGTTTGCTGCTGATCAACATCAAAACTTAAGCCTGTAGTGTTCCAAGTTACTCCGCCATCTGTTGATTTTAAAATTCCAATACTATAAGTGTCGCTAGCCATAGCATCACCAGTCACAATATACATAATTTGCGTGTTGTTTGGATTAATAGCTATATGAGATACACCCATAACAGGTAGATTATCAGTGTTTGTTGTCCAGTTGTTACCGCCATCGTTAGATTTCCACAAGCCGCCAGCAGGTGAGCCAACCCAAATAATGTTTGGGTCCAACGGATCAAAAGCAATACAGTTTACTCGTCCGTTTCCTCTTTTTTTATTATTAGACAAGATAATAGGTGTGTTTATAGGCCCTTTAGCAATCCAATTTGCAGATGATTTGAAATTATTATTTTGATGTATCTTTTTTTGATTTAACCATTCAATGTATAGTGAATTTTGATTAAAAGAGCTGCTTTCATTAATACGCTTTAGTATGAAATCCATATTCCTCGCATATGGTTTATAACCGTTTCCTTTGGTATAAGGGAATGTTTTCTTATGTTCTTCAAAGGCATTGAATTTTTCAAAAATTGAGGCATCAGGCTTTACATTCAAAAGATTATCTTCCCAAACCTGACCAAGTGCATGTGTTGAAATAAAATAAGATAAAATAACAATTATATAATCTTTCATAGG
>TARA_B100000963_G_scaffold1987_1_pt1 | contig 21240 bp, 22 predicted proteins | sample TARA_B100000963 | Tara Oceans TARA_B100000963 (sample SAMEA2622097) | marine metagenome | biome: marine biome (ENVO:00000447); feature: surface water layer (ENVO:00002042); material: "saline water (ENVO:00002010), including plankton (ENVO:xxxxxxxx)" | depth 5 m | reverse complement strand
TTTGCTTCTTCAAAGTCATTTGAGACATCAGAAATATTAAAAAATCTGGCATATGTTAAAGATTGGTTTAGAGAAAAACCCGATGTAATTTTGGAGGACCATTTATATGGAATTTCAGCGAACGCATCCGCAATGACTCGTTTTGGCATTAAAGAAGCAAATCAATTCCTTCTTTTGGATTCGTTGGGAGGTAGATTCTCAATTTGGTCCTCAATAAGTTTACCTTCTTTTGTGAATGCCGACTATTTGTCATATGAAGATTTCCTTTACGGAGCTCATTTAGCTGATGAACATACATATAATAGTCCTTGGAAATTCAATATTGCAGTTTTAATGGCTTTGCTAAGCGTTTGGAACAGGAATGCCTTGGACATTTCAAATCACGGAGTTTTTACTTATAACTACAAATTGCGATCTTTAACCAAATATATTGCTCAGTTGTCGATGGAAAGTAATGGTAAATCCATAAATTTTGATTCTGATGTGTCACCCTTTTTAACTACACCGTTAATTTGGGGAGGTTATGGAATTGAAAATCAACATTCTACATTTCAATGGCTTATGCAAGGAAAAACTGATACATCATGCGATTTCATTGGAATAAACAACAGTGAAATTGATAAAGATGACTCTTACGAAATGCTTTTATCTCAAGTTTTAGCAATGACAAAAGGTAAACAAGATGAATCATTCCCTTTTAAATCTGTAAAAGGAAATAACCCATGTTCCATTTTACAAATAGAGAATTTAGACCTTAGAACTTTAGGATTTTTATTAGCATTGTACGAACATAAGGTATTTACTGAAGCTTTGATTTTAGGGATTGATCCCTTTGATCAATGGGGAGTTCAACTCGGAAAAAAGTTAAGTTTGAATGCCAAGAAAGATAAAGAATTCTTAAAACCTTACTTTTCTTCCGGTGTTCTACCTAAATCCTAGTTTATAATTACTCTATGTATGCTAAGAAATTTAGGCCTATTATTTTGGCTGGTGGTTCTGGTAGAAGATTATGGCCATTGTCTACTAACGAAAGGCCTAAGCAGTTTATTTCTTTATTCGGAGACCTATCTTTATTTGATTTAACCCTTCAGAGAGTAAATAATCGTGATCTCTTTAAAAAGCCTATTGTTGTTACCTCTGAAAGATATATAAAGTTCGTTGAACACTCTCTTTCCAAGACTGGAATGGAAGTAGAAACAGTCTTTTTAGAACCTGAATCAAAAAATACATTTGCTGCTTTAACGTTACCAGTATTAGCTGCAATCACTAGAAAGGAGCTTGAAAGATATATGGTCATGCCTTCAGATCACTACATTCCATTCAACAAATCCTTTTATGAGGCTTGTTCTAATGTTCAAAACCAATTTAAAAATAAAGCATTAACTTTATTTGGTGTAAAACCAAATAGCCCTTCAACTGAATATGGTTACATTTCGATGATTCCATCAAGCAATAATTTAAAAATTATAAATTCGTTCATTGAAAAGCCTGCTCTAGAAAAAGCGAAACTTCTGATAAAGCAGCCCGACACTCTGTGGAATTCTGGGATTTTTTGCTTTGAAGGTAGCTGGTTAAGTAAATCAATTGAATCAAGATTTCCCGAAATGTACTCAGTTATGATGGATATTTTATCTGGAGAAAATCTTGAGCAGTTATATTTCTATCCAAGTAAAAAGAAATTTTCTAAACTCAAAGATATATCATTCGATAAAGCATTTGTTGAATCAAATAAAGATAATTATGTGGCCAACTTGGATGCTGGTTGGACTGACTTAGGTTCTTGGCATTCCTTAATAAAATTAAAAAACAATCCAGAGCACGGACTTACTTTGCAAGCAGATGGCGATTATCCGAGAACAGAAAAGCCATGGGGATATTTTGATATATTGTTAGAAACTGAATCTTCAAAGGTTAAAATCTTATCCATCAATCCCAATGAAATGCTATCGATGCAAATGCATAGATATAGATCTGAGACATGGTACATTATTCAAGGAAAAGCAACCGTGACTCTTGGTGACCAGATAATAGATTTATTTCCAGGTGAATCTATTTCAATTGACGCAAATGAAAAGCATAGAGTTCAAAACTTTGGAGACGAGGTAGTTGAAATCATAGAGATTCAAACCGGATCGTACTTCGGCGAGGATGACATTATAAGATTTGAAGACATTTATGGAAGAAAAGATTTTCACTGAGCCCGCTCAAGTCCTCCCTTTTTCTGAAAAGGAAATCAAGGCCTTTTTAAGGGAAGTTCCCAATTCTCCTGGAGTTTACAGGTTTCTCGATGAATCTATGTATCCAATTTATATTGGTAAAGCCAAATCTTTAAGCAAACGACTTGCATCATATTTCCGAATTTCTTCTAGATCCGAAAAGATTAATAAACTCATTGAAGCGGCCAATTTTATTGAAATGTCATTGACGAATACGGAGCTGGAATCACTTCTGCATGAGCAGTACTTAATAAAAAATTATAAGCCAAAATTTAATGTTCAGTTCAAGGATGATAAAGGATATCCATGGATAAAATTTGAGACTAATAGTTCGTTTCCTTCAGCTAAATCCTTTTTAGGAAAGAAAAAAGACAACGGAAAATTTTTTGGGCCATTTCCAAATTCTTATGCGGTTAGAGATGCACTAAAGTTAATACAAAAAACTTTTAAACTCAGAAATTGCTCTGACTCTTATTTCAAGAATAGGAGTAGACCTTGCTTGCAGCACGAAATAGGCAGATGCTCTGCTCCATGTGTAGGATTGATAAATGAAGAAGACTATAGAAATGAAGTAAGAGGCGCTGATCTGCTTTTATCAGGAAGGTCGGAAGATTTAGTTAAGGAATTTTATGACAAGATGGATGATTTTGCTTCAAAAAGGCAATACGAAAAAGCTGCGGTGTATAGAGATAGAATTTCTGCGCTAAGAGATATTCAGAGAACACAAAGTATTGCAGGTTATAGCAGGAATAGGGATGCAATTTATTTATCAGAATTAAAGGGGAAGCAAAAAATTGGAGTTAGCAGTGTAAATGGAGGATGGGTCACTGGACATAAGAATTTTATATTAGAAGGAGGTATCGAAGAGGACGATAGTTTGGAATGTTTTATCAGTCGACATTACCTTTCCATTAAAAATTGCCCATCCCTTTTGATTCTAGGACAAGAGCTTAAAAACAAGAATCTTATTGAAAATGCTTTAAGTGATGCTCATGGAAGGAAAATATCTATTATCACTAAACTGTCTAAGAAAGATAAAGGCCTTTTAGAAATTTGTAAAACCAACACTGAATTTACTCTTAAAAGGAGCAAAACAGATCCGGATATCGATTATAAGCTTGAAGCGTTAAAGAAAGAATTGCAGATTAAAGAAATTGAAACAATTGAGTCCTACGACATAAGCCATCACTCCGGAGATGGCGCTGTGGGTGCATGCGTCGTCTATAGTCCATCTGGTAAAGCTAAAAGCCTATATAGAACATACAATATTAGTAAGAAAAATTCAGGCAATGATATTGGTTCAATGCTTGAGTTAGTTGAGAGAAGGTTCTCAAGCAAAAAAAATAAGATTCCAAGCCTTATAATAATAGATGGAGGTAGGGTACACTTAATGCAAGTACAGAAAAAAATACAGGAGATAGGATATTCTTCTATCAATATGATTTCTATCTCTAAAGGGGTAAGGAGGAAGGCATCATTTGATTCAATCCATTTAACTCGTGGAGAATCTAAAATAGTGAAAGAGGGCTCTGTGTTTCACAATTTCATTCAAGAAATAAGAGATGAAACACATAGATATGCCATATCTTCACAAAAAAGAAAGGTTGCCAAATCTTCTTTAGGCTCTTCAATTGATAAGCTATATGGAGTAGGTGATTCTAGGAAAAAACTTTTGTTACGGTACTTCGGATCCCTAGAGCAAATTAAACGTGCTAGCGTTGACGATTTATCTGAAGTTTCAGGCATTGGTAAAGTCACGGCAAAGTCAATTTATAAACAACTTCACAATTAGTTTTGATGGCTAATTATCTAACCATTTCAAGAATATTTCTCATATTTCCTGTTCTTATATTGGCCTCACCTGAGCCCGATATAACCAATTGGATTGCACTCCTATTATTTATTTTTGCGGGCATAACAGATCATTTAGATGGTTATGTTGCAAGAAAGACAGGCTCAACGAGCAATTTAGGAGCCTTGTTAGACCTAGTTGCCGATAAGTTACTTATCGTTATCATACTTTTTTATCTTATTTCTTACCACAGCAGTCTTCTATTGATAATACCCTCCATCATAATTGTAGTAAGGGAGATAGTAATTTCATCTCTCCGTCAGATTTTAGCTGAGGTCGAAGGAGAAAACCCTGTTGAAGTTACCTTTATTGCTAAAAGTAAAACAACATTTCAAATTTTTGCTTTATCCTTTTTAATAATTTCACCTAATTTTGGATATTCATTCTTCATTTTGACTGTTTCCCTTTTTTGGACAGCTGCCTATATATCTATTCATAGCTTGTATGGGTATATAAAAACCTACCAAAACCTTCTTAAATAACTGGCCTATTAGTTTTAGATATTTAGAATACATGTAAGGCTGAGTAGCAAAGTGGTTATGCAGCGGATTGCAAATCCGTCTACGCCGGTTCGATTCCGACCTCAGCCTCCATTATAGTATCAATGATTTTAAAATAGAGTAGAATGCGGTAAATGTGCGGCCCGGGTGGTGGAATTGGTAGACACAAGGGACTTAAAATCCCTCGAAGGAAACTTCGTGCCGGTTCGAGTCCGGCCCCGGGCACCAATTGAGCTTAAATAGATATAACGGTATGACAGAAATAAAAGAGAGTTTTATTCGATTTCCTGAGTTGATTAATCTTGTTGAAGAGAAATTAAAGTTTTTATTATTTTTACTTCTTCTGTCGATCTTATCGTCTCTTATAGTTGCTTTAGTTTTACCAAATACCTATAAAAGTGAGGCATTAATATCTATTGACGCACCTGACCAAAACCCTATGTCATCCATGCTGGATAGATATTCTGGGGTTGCTTCTCTAGCGGGTATTTCTCTTCCTTCTGGAGCAGGACAAGATAAATCTCTCCTTGTTATTGAGACTATTAAGTCCAGAGATTTTCTAAGACATTTACTAAAAGATAAAGAAATTAAAATTAATTTAATGGCTTACGCCAGTTTCAACCCCTCAACAAATGAACTACTAATTGATAAAGAGATATACGACGAAAGTAATGAAATTTGGCTAGAAAACGATTTTTATGACCAAGGAGAGCCTACTTTTTTAGAGGTCTACGAAATTTACAGAGAAAACCTGTCAGCGTCTCAAGACAAAGTTACCGGTTTCGTTCAGCTTAGCTTTACTCATATATCACCAATTTTTGCACAAAATTTTTTAGAAAGAATTATAGATGAAGCTAACAACCTTCTTAGAATAAAAGCAATAGACGAAGCTGATCATTCATTAAATTTTTTGAGGCAACTATTACCGCAAATAGCAGAAAAGGAAATCCAAATTTCTATCAATTCCTTAATAAAACAACAACTTCAAAGTAAGATGCTGGCTAGCGCTAATCAAGATTATTTGCTCAAGTCTATCGATAGACCTTTTTTTCCAGAAAAAAAATCAGATCCTCAAAGATCTTTAATTTTAGTTATGGGATTTATGATAGGAATTTTGATTAATTTTATTTATTTGATGATAGTAGCAACTCTCAGAAAATTGAAATAACTATTTACTATGCAAAAAAGATATAAAGTCTGTGTTGTAGGGCTTGGTTATGTTGGTCTGCCTTTGGCGGTAGAGTTTTCAAAGATTTGTCCTGTCAAAGGCTTTGATAAGAATGAAAGAAGAATTGAGGAACTAGAAAAAGGCTTTGATAAAACCCTGGAAGTACCTAAAGAATCTCTTGATAACGCAATTAATTTAACATTTACTTCGAACTTAGAAGATATTCAAGAGTCGAATTTTATCGTAGTCACAGTTCCAACTCCTATCGATAAAGAAAAAAATCCTGATTTAAGTACTCTTATTTCAGCAAGTCAATTGATTGGATCTGTCCTGAAAGAAGGCGATATTGTTGTCTATGAATCAACCGTTTACCCCGGTGCCACTGAAGAAGTCTGCGTTCCGATTCTTGAAAAATATTCATCTCTAAAGTTCAATAAAGATTTTTTTGTAGGTTATAGCCCTGAAAGAATTAATCCAGGTGATAAAAAGCATTCCTTGCGAGACATTACTAAAATTACTTCTGGTTCTACCGACAGCATTGCAGAAGAAATAGATCAATTTTACTCTCAAATTATTGATGCTGGAACTCATAAAGCAGAATCAATCAAAGTAGCTGAAGCAGCTAAGGTTATAGAAAATACGCAAAGAGATATTAATATTGCTTTGATGAATGAATTAACACTCATTTTCAATGCAATGGATATAGATACTGAAGAGGTGCTAAGAGCTGCTGAGACAAAATGGAATTTTTTACCATTCAAGCCAGGATTGGTTGGAGGGCATTGCATTGGAGTTGATCCATACTACCTAACACATAAGTCAAAACAAGCCGGTTATCATCCTGAGATAATCTTGGCTGGAAGAAAGTTGAATGACACTATGAGTTCTAAAGTTTCTTCCAGGATGAAAAGTGCACTGGAAGAAAAGGATATAAAAGTAAGTGATTCAAATATTCTTGTTATGGGACTCACTTTTAAAGAAAACTGTCCAGACTTAAGAAATAGCAAGTCTTTTGACCTTATTGAGGATCTCATAGCTATGGGTTGTAATGTCGATTGTTTAGATCCATACATATCAGTTGAAGATCTAGATAATTACCCACTAGTTAACCTAGTAGAGAACCCTGAAAATAAAAATTACGATGGAGTAATTTTAGCCGTAGCTCATAATCACTTTAAAGAACAAGGAATTAACAAGGTGAAAAAACTTTGTAAAGAGAAGTCTATAATATTTGATCTAAAATACTTATTTTCCAAAGAGACAACCGATCTTAGGATGTAAGGAAAAATCAATGCCTAATAACTTAAACAGTATTTTTCTTGATTCTGAGAATAAAAAAAAATCTTGGGGAATTACTGGAGTAGCTGGTTTTATTGGTTCAAATATACTTGAAGTCTTATTAAAAAATAATCAGATAGTTTTTGGATTGGACAATTTCTCAACTGGTTTTTTTGCCAATCTAGAGGATGTAAAGAGTAAAGTCACAAGCCAGCAATGGAATAATTTTACCTTTTTCAAAGGGGATATTCGTAATATCGATGACTGTATGAAACTATGCAAGAATTCTGAAGTAGTTCTTCATCAAGCTGCACTAGGTTCCGTACCCAGGTCAATTGCAGATCCTATTCTAACCAATGATAGTAATATAAACGGTTTTCTGAATATATTGATGGCTGTTAAAGATTGTGGAGTAGAAAGGTTTGTTTATGCTGCAAGTAGTTCTACTTATGGTGATAGTGATGTACTCCCTAAATCTGAAAAAGTTATTGGCAATCCCCTATCTCCCTATGCAGTTACTAAATATGTAAATGAACTTTATGCACATGTGTTTTTTCTTAACTATGGTGTTATCTCAGTTGGATTACGATACTTCAATGTATTTGGACGGAGACAAAATCCTAAGGGCGCTTATGCAGCTGTGATACCAAAATGGATTCAAGCTTATCTAGCAAATGAGAATATTTGTATATACGGAGATGGCGAAACAAGCAGGGATTTCTGTTATGTAGATAATGCTGTTCAGGCAAATATTCTTGCCGCAATCTCTACTGATATTTTTCAAAATGAGGTATTCAACATAGCGGTGGGCGAGAGAACTTCACTCAATAATCTTAATGCAATGATAATGTCCTTATTAGAAAGTAAAGGCATAAAAAATTCTTCTAAGGTATTCTATGAACCCTTCAGAAAGGGTGATGTAAAACACTCTGAAGCTGATATTTCTAAGGCTAAATATCAACTTGCATATCTACCTTCACATAATATCGAGAAAGGTTTAGAAGACTGTATTGACTGGTATATCGATATCTTTAAATGAAACTGAATCATATAGAAGTATTCAAGTATGTAGTCTTCATAGTCCTATTTTATTTTTTACTGATACCTTCAATTTTCCATTTTTTTGGACTCTTGGAGCAGTCCAAATATTTTGGAGAATTAGCAAAATCCAATACTTCTATTTTCTTCTTTATATTTATAAGTAATTTTATTTTATTTTTGGGATTTACCCTTGCTCTTACTAAGTCTTTGAATATATCCAATAATCAGAACTGGTTCAATTTTGAATATGTTTCCTTCAAAAGAAGCTTAATTGCTCTGGTTTATTGTTGTTTAGTTTATTTGGTATGGTCTTCATTAGAAAATTTTTCTCTTGATCGGAGTGAAGTGAAAGAGGAAGTAACTTTTTTATCTTCCACTTTTCTAATTTTTACTTTAACTGCAAGTTCCTACTTGATGATGAAAGAAAAAAACTTCTTGATTATTCTCCCTATGTCTTTCTTTATCTTAGTGCTGGCTTTTTCTTTTTCTGAGAGGGAGCTTTTACTGTATGCAGGACTGCCTATATTTATAAGATTCTCAGTAAATTACGGAAGATCGATGTTCTTCTTTTTAGGCCTATTAGGGATGCTATCAATACTTTTATTTAAAGTGGTATCTGTAGAAGCCAGAAATAATTTTGAATTTACTGATAATTCTAAAGAAAGGATATCTTGGTATCTTACGAACTTTGCTAACGATGCATTAGTTAAGTATGAGTTAGAAAATGCATACTTACTCGGAGATAGCCCACAATATAATAAGTTAACTTATTTATCACCCTTTCAAATTTTTAGACTCATTGATGAAACGCATACTTCTAATGGAAGGATAGCAACTAGTTACTATACTAATGGCTATATGGGGACAGGCTTTTCAGCACTTTTAGAGTCGTGGCAAAATTTTAGTTATTTAGGCCCTTTTGTATCACCAATTTTCTTATTCATTGTTTTAGTATTTACTTTTAGGTTTGGAGGGACTGTTCTTCTAATTCCGTTATTAGTTTTTTTAGTTAAATTTTTGAGAGGAGAGTTTTGGACTGCGTATATGATTTATATAACTTTTCCATTCATTTTTTTAATACTAAAAAGATTATTCGTAAGTAGAAGTATATTCTTGAGAGAGTATGAACTTACGTAATTACCTTTCCAAAATAAAGACTAACAATAATCTTTCTGTTTATTTAGTACGCATTCTTGCCGCTTTAGTTCAAATAACGGTTGTATTTTTTTTAAGCAGTATTGAGCTGGAGACTCTAGGTATCTATTCATTCTTTACGGCTCTTGCAGCTATTACCTGTCAAACATGTAATTTTGAGGGTCATCAACATGTCTTAACCAAAAGCTTAGATATTCATAAACTTAAGAGGTATTACCTTCTATCCTTTTCGATATGGCTGTTTATTGCTTTAAGTTTATTAATTGTTACGTTCTATCTTGAGAAGACTGCTGTAATTTTTTTATCCATATTCCTTTTAAGTGTGACTCTAGATTGGTCTATTCATCTCAAGACACTGGAAGATAGGCTTAAAGAGAATGACTTTAGTTTTCAACGTTTAACAAAATTTAAAGGATTAGTTGTTGATCTTTTTCTTCCTGGATTATGTATTTTGGTTTTGATTCTTAAACCACCTTTGATGGAATTAATACTTTTTTTGCCCTTTGCTTTTTTCCTATTAAGCATTTTTGATTTTTATAAAACCCTTAAAGTTAATATCTTAGAATTCCCACATTATTCCTTGTGGATTGGAGTAACCTTTAAAAGGCTTGATAGCGTTTTAATAAGAATTTTCGTAGGTTATTTTTGGGGTTACCAGATTTTGGGTTATCTCCAACCTGTACTAAGCATGGGAAGAGTTGTTGCTCTATTAACACCATACTGGATAAATTTAAATCTTAACACCGTATTTAATAAGATTGACACAAAATCCTTAGATTACTTTAAACTTTTAATTTTTCAGATCTTATCCTATTTTATCTATTTTGCATTTGCCATCTTGTCTTATTACCTTTACTACAATCTCATCAATACGCCAAATGAGTATGAATTTATTGTTTTCCTGGTAATCTTTTTTTGGTTCGGAACGCAGAATACAAAAGCTTTTGTGAGGGTACTATCGATATCTGATCTGACCATTTCTTTTAATAATGGCCTTACATTATTTGGAGTTATTTTAAAATTTTTATTATCTTTTTTCATTTCAGAAGAAAATACTGTTCACCTAGTTTTTCTATACTTAGCCATAGACTTACTACTAGTTTTAACTTTATTAATAAGCTTTTCTCCGAAAGTAAAGCGAGGCAAATTTTAACTGAATTGATATGAAAGCTATATTACTTGCAGCTGGTGAGGGTAAGAGGTTCTTTGAATCGGGATCTAAAACCTTCAAGCAGCTTTATCCCTACAATAATGAGCCCATAATAAAAAGATGTGTAAGAACGGTAAAAGAAACACTTCTTTTTAACGAAATTATTGTTGTGTTGGGCCAGAATGATGAATGTAATGAACAAATTAAGAAAGTTTTAAATGGAGAAGAGATAACATATATCATCAATAATGCATCAAGAAAGGATAACAACTTTTTATCTGTTTTGGCTGGACTGAGTCACTGTAAACCTTCAGGCGAAAGCATAATTATTATAGAAACTGATTGCATTTTTACATCTGATGATTTGAAGAAACTAACAACTGATTTGTCTTATAACGAGATAAGATGGTCTAATCTTGGGCCTGCTTTTGAAAATCAAACAGGAGGTTTTCTCCTAACAAGCGAAATTGATTCTGGTGAAGTCCACGAAATCAAGATAGTTGGTAAATTTAAAGACGACGACGAACTTGTTCTAAAGAAAAAATATGTAAAAAAAATGTTTGGGCTTACAGCTATGGATTCACAGGCGATACTAAAATACTTAGAATTAAGTGAGCTCTGCACAAAAAAAGAAGACAAATATTTCCATCAAATTATAATGAATGCCATGTCAAATTTTGTTAACAAAACTGTTGCAGTAGAAGAAATTTCATTTTCTTTTAACACTTTAAAGGAAATAAATAAATGATAAAAGTTGAGACACCTGCAATATCAATGTTCCCTGTTAAACAGCTAAAGCCTATAGAGGGATTTATACCTGAGAGGGTTGATTATGTTCTAGGAGAACTAGAAAAAGAAAAAATATGGACCACTCCGCTAGTGGTAGATAACAGATATGGTTTAATTATGGACGGTCATCATCGCCATCAAGCTGCACTCTATTTAGGTTGCCATTACGTGCCAGCTATTTTGTGGAGTTATAAGGAAGTTGAAATTTACTCTTTAAGAGAAGATGTTAATATTAGCTTAAACGGTATTATCGAGAATCTAGAAAACGAGACCATTTACCCAAATAAAACTGTTAAACACAACTTCCCATTCATCTTAAAGTCTGACTTGAAAATAAGCATAGATGACCTCAAAAAATAATATACTTATCTTGGCGGCAGGGCGCGGGTTAGCGATGGATGGAATTCACAAACTCAAACTCTCTGTTCCCAAAACTAAGGAAAATCTAAAGACTAGGCTAGAACGGCAATTTTCTACTAATCTCAATGTAGTTATAGGCTATAAAGGTGCCGAAATATTATCTGAATGGCCCGAAATCAATTTCTCTTATAACCATAAATGGTATGAAACAGGCAGTTCTATTTCCGCTTTAATAGGACTAGAAAAGATTCAAAACCAATTACCTATAATCATTATGCCGTGTGACCTAATTCTGTCTGATTCAGCTGTAAATAAAGTTCTTGAATCTGAGGGTGACGTGGTTTTTTTAAAACAAAGAGAAAACAGATCAGAGAGTAGCCTCAATTGTATAACTAATTCAGGTAAGATTGTGGACTCCTACAGGGGCCAGAAGAGAAATAATAACGATTTAGAGGCAATAGGAATAGTCAAAATATCTAGCCAAAAATGCTTAACTTCCCTCCTACATCATAACTCTGAATCTGAAAACTCTTTCTTTGTTGAATATGCAGTAGAGGCTTTCGACCATTTTTTATCCGTTGAAATTTTGGATGCAGTCTATGAAGTGAACTCCGTTGAGGATTACCTGTCATTATGGGAGACTTCTAATGATTTCAGTTAGGTCTGTAACATTTTTCGATTCGAATTTATACAATCAAGAATTTTCTAAAGAAAAGCTAAAAATAGCTTTAGAGAGTGTAAAACATCAATATAAAGACCTAAGAACAGTAAGATTTACGTTACCACCTATTGAACTAGCCAGAGAACCAGATCTGGATCAACTTCTCGTTATTTCTCATAGAAGGTCTGATTCTTTAATTGACTCTGGATTCAGATGGATTAATCAACCAGTAATATGTAATGACTTCGTATCACAAGAACAAAGAGACCTGCTTTCTGATTCAATAAAAAAACTTTTATCTATTAATGACAAGTTCTTCTCTTCCATAATTTCTAAAGATATAAAATCCGCTGAAACGGCATCAAAATTGTATTCTTCAATTTCTAAATCTCTTGCAAGAGTAGACAAGACCGGATTTTCAAACTTCAGATTTGGAGCTGGTTTTAATTTACAAGAAGCTACTCCCTTTTTCCCTTTTTCCTTTTCTACGCAGTCAGGTTTTTCCATTGCCGTAGAAATCCATGATCTATTTGATCAAATTTGGGATTCTCATGGTTCTTTTAATAAAATAGAAAATAAATTAAGAGAGGAGCTCACAAATATTGATAAAATTGCATCAAAGACAGCCAAAGACCTTGATATATCTTATCTCGGTTTAGATTGCTCATTAGCACCTTTGCCGAATTCTCCAATGACTGTTTGCGGGTTGATTGAAAAAATAACTGGCGCTATTGCAGGATCTCCTGGATTTCTCACTGGAGTCTCTCAACTAACTAAAGTCATAAAGTCCTCTATATCTGACATTAAAAGCTCTGGTTTTAATGGAGTGATGCTTAGTGTTCTTGAAGATGATGTCTTAGCTTCTAGGTTTGCAACTGGTAATGTTACGATAAATGATTTAATTCTTTATTCCTCTGTTTGTGGCTGTGGAATTGATATGGTTCCCATATCTGAAAATACGTCTGAGGTTTCTTTGACCCGGCTTGCAGGAGATGTAGCCTCGTTGGCTTTCAGATTAAATAAGCCATTAGGCATCAGAACATTAACCATCCCTTATAAAAATCCTGGTGAAATGACCTCTTTTAATCATGATTTTTTAACAAATACTGTAATCCAAAAAGTCTGATGACAAAGTATCATATTGATAAAGATAAAGTTGGAGAGTTTTGGAGAAATCACTCTGCTAAATTCCAGTTAAATGAAAATTCAGGTCTCTCTAATCTTGAAATGGATGAGGAATTAGGTCAGTTAAAGCTCAAAGAGGAGAGGAGGGTTATTAATCAATACTTCAAGAATTTAAATGGTTGTATGTTAGACCTAGGTGCTGGAAGCGGCGAATGGTCCTTTTTCTTGGCTAAACAATTTTCTAAAGTAATTGCGGTAGAGAAGACTGAAGGAATGATAGAAGCATTCAACAAAAAGCTTGTTAGCTCAAAGTCTAAGAATATTGAATTAATTGAATCAGATGTAACAAGTTTAGATATTCCTGAAGATGTTGATGTTGTTTTCATGTCGGGTTTGTGTATCTATATAAATGATCTTGATTTAGAAAAACTCTTAAGTGATCTTGTGTCCAATTGTAAAAGTCAATTAGAAATTATCGTCCGCGATGGGACTGCATTAACAAAAAGGCATTTTATTGATGGAGAGTATTCTGAAGCACTGGATGCATCCTACTATGCACTTTATAGGACTCGAGAAGAATATATCAGACTATTCCGTGATCAGGGGTTTTATCTTAAGAAAGATCAAGATATGTTTGAAGAAGGTTCGAAACTTAATAAATGGAAAGAGACAAGACTAAGAATCTATAAGTTTATTAAAGAATAATGAGCATCATTCGAGATTCAAAAAAAATAAAAGCAGAACAGAACTTCAAGGAGTTTTATTCCCGTTATTTTACGGGCATTTTTTCTCCTTATCTAGCCGCAGTCTTTGTTGGTACTAGGATAACACCAAATCAACTTACACTCGCAATGATCCCTTGCGGAATTATCGGTACTATTTTGATGATTTCTGGAAATAGCTTATTGGCATTATTGGGATCCCTTTGTTACGTATTTCTGAATGTACTAGATGCATCAGATGGAGAGTTAGCTAGATATACCAATCAGACAAGTGTTTTCGGAGATTATCTTGACAGAGTAGCCCACTATATAACCAATTCTGCATTTATGCTTGGTCTAGGATTCTTCATATATTTTCAGAATGAAAACATTTTATTCATTTATCTTATAGTCTTAGGTGAGGTTTTTATGTTAGGTGACGAGGTTTTAAGGGACCTTTTAATTTCATGTGGATTGCAAGATCTCAAGAATAATGATCCCGGTACCCGTAAGAATCAGAAAAAATTGACTAAAATAAAGGCTAATACCTTAACTACTATCTTGTTCAATGTTTTCTTTTCGAACGCAGCTGCTTTTCACATAACTCCCTTATTACTGATGTTATTTCATTTTAATTTGATAAATTTATTTGTTCTTGGAGTCTACTTTTTTCTTTTTTCTATAATTTATCCAATAAAATTTCTTATGAGATATAGATCCATTGCTACTGAATTTCAAGGTGTCTAATTTAATCCTTAGAGTATGCAGAACACTCCCTTCTAAGCATCAACCTGGTGCCGGGATGCATTGTAAACAATACTCTAATTTGAGTGAGTTCAATTCAGTAATACTTACAAAAGAAAATCCCAAGAATATATTTCCAATTGGTAATGGAGTAAAGATCTATACAATGAGTTATAGAGACATGCCTGCAAGAGATAGAGAATTCAGTTCGTTAAGATTCTTTTTTCTTGTAATAACCAAGCTATGGGGGGAATTGAATTCATTCATAAAAATCATTTCTATTTTTCGTAAAGAAGAGATTGGATGTATACATATCCATTCAATCAACTACATTATTTCAGGAAGTCTGGCAAAATTAATATTTAAAGTTCCTCTCGTAATAAATTTAGGCGGTACTGATCTCATGAGAGCTAAAGATTATTTATTATTTAGATGGTTACTTTCAAAAGTGGATAAAGTCTTTTATGTATCTAGTTCTATGAAGCTGATTCTTGAAGAATTTATATCTCCAGATAGATTAATATATACCTCAAATGGATATGATAAAGATATTTTCAAATTTGATAATGACGTAAGAGAAAACTTTATTATCAATGTGGGAAACCTTAGGTGGCAAAAGAATCATAAGCTTCTTCTGAGGAGTTTTTCAAATCTAACAACAAAGTATCCCGATCTAAAATTAAAAATAATTGGATCAGGTGATGAGCTAAATGAGTTGCAAGGACTAGCTGATGAGCTTGGCATAAAAGACAAAGTTTTTTTTATGGGTACTCTCTCTCCAGCAGAAATTGCCTCCTTGATGAATAAAGCGCAATTCTTCTGTTTAAGCTCTTCAAGTGAAGGATTCCCAAAAGTTATTGTGGAGGCAATGGCTTGTGGATTGCCAATAATATCTACAGATACTGGTAATTGCAGAGAAGTAATTTCCTTGGCAGGAATTATCGTGGATAGTAATGAACAGGCTTATACTTGCGGGCTAGAATCAATGCTTTCAGATGCAGATCTTGACGTAAAGCGCCGTCACGCTATTCAAAGAAGTAAAGATTTTAGTTGGGAGTTGGTCGTGTCCAAGATAGATAGAGAGTATTCTAATCTACTGAGATAATTCATTCATATTTTGTATATTTCTAGATGTGATTTGACAACTTTATTAATTGAATAATTTTTTTCAGCTATTGATCTACTTGCTTTGCCCATTCTTTTCCTCTCTTCTGTATTTGTTAATAGGAATTTAATTTTAGTTTTTAATTCAATGATGTCTTTACTCTTTACAATAAAACCATTCATTTGGTCGACCACTGCATCTCTGCACCCAGAAACATCAGTCGTTATAACTGCTCTTCCAATAGCAGATGCTTCAATAATAGACTTTGGAAAGCCTTCTCCGTATGAAGGAAGAACAAATAAATTACAATTAATTAATTCTTGAAGAACATTCTCAGAAAAGCCTTTAAAAATTACCTGATTATTTTTTGAGTATGCATCTAATTTCTCTTGATTTATGCAAGATGGATTTCCAGGGTCTAATGCACCAACAATGCAAAATTCTGCTTTACAACCTTCCTCTTTAAGCTCTTTAGCTGCTTCACAAAATTCAATCACACCTTTATCTCTTATAAGTCTCGCAACCATCAGAACTCTCGGATTCTGGTCAAGGTTCTCCTCATGATAAGAAAATTTATCTAGGTCAACTCCCGACCCTTGTATTAAGTAGGTATTGGAAAGATTTATAATATTTTTAATTTCATTTTTGTCATCTTCATTTTGAAATATTGCATGTAGATTATTGGTCCCAAGGGAAATTCTGTATAACTTTTTTACTAAATACTTCCTTATCTTATTCCAAGCACCTTTTCCTAGAAAAGTCGAACCAAGGCCCGTTATAGCAACAATTACTTTATCAATACCTACAATTCTTGAAGCGATTCCTCCTAGAAGAACCGGCTTTATGGTAATTAAATGAACTATAGCAGGCTTGATTTTTATAAAAAAAACGGAAATCTTGAAGATAATATATAGTAAATGAAATGGGTTACTATTTTTTCTTTTCAAATCGAGAGCTCTAACTATTATTCCTTCATTCTTTAATTTCAAGACAATATCCTGATCGGTGATTTCAGTTAAGACAAAAACCTCATAGCCTTTTTTTAAACATGCTTGAGCTATTGGCAATCTAAAATTTATGAATGCCCAGTCTGTGTTTACTATAAAACAAATTTTTTTTTTCATATTGAGCTATTTGTTTACTGATTTTCAAAAGTAATAGTAGACTATAATGTCAATGTAATGGATAAGATACAAAATTTCGTAGAAGCAATTCTCGCTTTAGCTTTGATAGTGCTATTACTTCCGATAATCTTTGTCATTTCTCTTCTGATAAAATTTACTTCTCCAGGTCCTATATTTCATTGGTCCAAGAGGGTGGGTGCAAATAATAAAATATTTATGATGCCTAAATTCAGAACTATGAAGATAAATACGCCCCAGCTAGCCACACACCTACTACAAAACCCTCATGATTTTTATTCACCAATTGGGATGTGGCTTAGAAAATATAGCCTAGATGAAGTCCCTCAGTTAATTTCGATAATGAGGGGTGATATGCATTTTGTTGGACCTAGGCCTGCTTTGTATAATCAAGAAGATCTGATTGCTTTAAGAACGAATGCAGGTGTAGATAAGTTAGTGCCTGGAGTTACTGGATGGGCTCAGATTAATGGAAGAGATGAAATTTCTATTCAGTGCAAAGTAGAGTTTGATTTGGAATATTTATATAAAAGATCTTTTAAATTTGATTTTTATATTATATTTCTAACTTTATTAAAAGTTTTAAGAAAAGAGGGGATCTCTCATTAATGTTTTCGCTAGTTAGAGAGTTATTTCTTAAACAAAAAAGATACATCAAACAAACAATAGCATCTTTCGTGGACCTAGTAACTCTATACCTGAGCATGGTGATAGTTTCATTTACATTTGCTGCAGAAATTTCAATATTCACAAACCTCGTAATTCTTTTATTTCCCATTCTTACAATTTTTACTTTCTATACCCTTGGCGTTTATAGATCAGTATTAAGGTACATAGATTTTTCTAGTATCGGCCTTATTTTAAAAGCTCTTATGCTCTCACATTTGTTATACATAACAATTGGCATCTTAAGTCTGGCTGTCTACTCATATTTTATAACTCTAGATATTCAAAAAGTATTGAATCTTCAAAACTTCCAAACATTGCTTGTATATTTTTTATTGTGCAGTTTTTTTGTATTAGGTATAAGAATTTTTGCAAACTCTTTTTTACGAAAAACTTTTAAGTTTCAAAAAGTAGCGATTTATGGTGCAGGTTCAGCAGGAATCCAATTAGCCGGAGCACTTAGAGTAAGCAAAGAAATTCAGCCAGTAGCTTTTATTGATAAAAACCCTTCATTACATGGAACTTTCTTAGGGGGAATAAAGGTATTGCACCCTAGCAAGTTAGAAAAACTAGTTTCAGGGGGTAAAATAGACGAAGTTTTGATTGCTATGCCTTCAGCTTCCAAATCAATCCTTAGAAGCTTATTAAAAGAAATAGAAAAATACTCTATTCGTGTAAGAATCCTTCCTGGACTTGCAGAGTTAGCGCAAGGAAAAATACTTGTTTCTGAATTAAAAGAGGTAGATATTTCTGATTTATTAGGTCGGTACGAAGTAGAAGCAAACCAAGAATTAATAAATAAGAATATCGATAATAAGGTTGTTTTGATAACTGGTGCAGGAGGTTCAATTGGATCGGAGATATCGAGACAAGTTGCAAGACATAATGCAAAAAAAGTTATCTTGCTTGATTCAAATGAGTACGCACTTTATTCAATTAAAAGTGAAATAGAAAGTTTTGAAGAGGAGGTGCAGGTCTACTCAGTTTTAGGAAACGTTAATAATAAAAATAGAATAATCGAGGTTTGCAAAACATTTAACGTCCAGACCATTTATCATACTGCTGCATATAAGCATGTGTCTTTAGTTGAAGAAAATCCCTTTGAAGCTGTATCTAATAACATTCACGGAACAAAAAGATGTGTTGAAGCTGCTATAGAGTCCAATGTTGAGACATTCGTTCTCATTTCAACTGACAAAGCAGTAAGACCGACTAACATAATGGGAGCTACTAAAAGATTTGCTGAATTAATTTTACAATCTCTTGCATCAACTACCAATACTCGTCTGACTATGGTTAGATTTGGCAATGTGGTGGGTTCTTCTGGATCAGCAATACCTTTATTCCAAAAACAAATTAAAGAAGGAGGTCCCGTAACTGTTACTCATCGAGAGGTAATAAGGTACTTCATGTCTATACCTGAAGCAGCAGAGTTAGTAATACAAGCTGGAGCAATGGGCAAGGGGGGAGATGTTTTTGTATTGGATATGGGTGAGCCGGTTAAAATTTATGAATTAGCCAAGAGACTGATTAATCTTAGCGGAATGGAGGTTAAGGACGACAATAATCCAGATGGCGATATTGAAATAATTTTTACTGGGTTGAGACCCGGAGAAAAACTTTATGAAGAATTATTAATAGGTGATAATGTAAGCACAACATCACATAAACAAATTTTTAGAGCTGAAGAAGAGTTCATCTCAGCTAATAATCTGCAAAAATATCTTGATTCATTGGAGAAGGCTCAAAAAGCAGGCGACCTTTATGCATTAAAGGGAATTTTAGAAGAGGTAGTCTCGGGCTATAGTCCCGAAAAAGACATAGTTGATGCAGTCTATATGGAAAAGAATTAATAAAAACTTGTTTACTTATATAAATTCCATCGACGATCTTGCTTTCTTAAACGAAGAGCTCTTAAAAAAACCTTACGTTGGTGTAGATACTGAGTTTAGAAGAACCACCAAAAATAATATGAGATTGGCACTGTTGCAAATAAATGACGGTGATGAGATCTATTTAGTTGATGCACTTCTTTTAGAAAACCCTGGCGACAAAGTGAGTTTTCTATTTTCTGATCATGTAACTAAGATATTCCATTCTTGCAAAGAAGACCTAGAAGCAATTTTTTCTTGGACAAACAAAAAGATGACTAAAATATTTGATACTCAGATTGCCAATTCTCTATTATGTAATGAATACTCTATAAGCTATCAAGGCTTAGTTGAGAAAACATTAGGTATCAGTTTGGAAAAAAAAGAGACAAGATCTAACTGGATGAGACGTCCATTATCTGATGCACAGTTAAAATATGCCGCTCTTGATGTTGAATACTTAATATATCTCTTCGATGCTCAAAATAATGAATTGATTGCTTCTAAAAAACTTGGTTGGCATGATGAAGATCTAAAAAAATTAATTGATATGACTTTCACTCCTGAACTTAGAACCGAAGATATATCCAGAACTTTACCAAAGAGCGACGAAGTCAAAATACTATCTAAGTTTGATACCATAGTCCAACAAATAGCCGAAAAGGAAAAAATTAATCCAACTTTATTTTTCTCTAAAAGAGCTCAGAAAGATTTTTTAAGAAAAGCGCTGCTTTATGGAATAGATCAAGCATCTGCAGAGCTTACTGATTGGAGAAGTATGCTGATCAAAGATGAATTAGTTCTTTTATTGAAATGATTTACTGGTCTATCTATATTAGCTTTGCTATTTTGCTCAGTCATCTTCTTGGATTAATCGCCAAACAAAATTATTTAACTGTATTCTTCCTATTTCTAATTATATTTACTACCCCGGCACAGGTAGACTTAGATATAACAAGTATTGCTCCTGCAATATTTACTTTTTTATTTAATTTAACTTTAGAACAAGATCTCTCATTAAGAGTATTAAGACCCTTAGTGATAACTGTTCCTGTGTATTTTGCTTTAGTCGTTATAACAAAATTTATCAGAAAAAAATTCTTTCATTTGAAAGATCTTTAAGATTGATTATGCCCAAAGCATTCTTACCGGCTTGCATCCCAGCTGATTCTCCGGGATTATAAAACAACACGTCATCTATTATTTCCATCCTAAATCTATGAGTATGTCCATGCAAAACAACGCTTTGATCTTTGTTCTTAGAAAGAAAATCATCTATGAGTTCAGGCTCATGAAATATAGCTATCTTCCTATTCATTTTAGTAATCTTTAATGGAGGATTTTTAAAAAGGAAACCATTTCGCGCTGCAACTTCTTCTAGTCCTTTTTCGAGCCTGTCATTGTTACCGTAAACACCGATTAGAGGACAAACAAGAGAAGAGAATTTTTCTAATGCATTTGCACTGGCTATGTCGCCTGTATGCACAACCAGCCCTACTTTTTCTTTATTAAAAATAGAAATAATCTTATCAATATTTTTAAGATTGTTGTGAGTGTCGCTCACAACACCGATCCTCATATTACTTAAACTTTTTCAAGAATGTGGATTCCGCATGCACTTCCAAGGCCTATTACATGAGTCATTCCTATCCTTGCATTTTCTACTTGTCTTTCTCCTGCTTCACCTCTTAGATGAGTACAAACTTCATAAATATT
>TARA_B100000963_G_scaffold333770_1_pt1 | contig 21330 bp, 21 predicted proteins | sample TARA_B100000963 | Tara Oceans TARA_B100000963 (sample SAMEA2622097) | marine metagenome | biome: marine biome (ENVO:00000447); feature: surface water layer (ENVO:00002042); material: "saline water (ENVO:00002010), including plankton (ENVO:xxxxxxxx)" | depth 5 m | reverse complement strand
ACTACAGCTGCACAATTTTTACAAAGATTTATAATTAATAAAACTCCATGGGCCCATTTAGATATTGCAGGAATGGCGTTTTCGAAATATGGGGGAGCTCTAAATTCGAGTGGTGCAACTGGATTTGGAGTAAGATTATTAAATAAACTTGTCGAAGAAGATTATGAATAACACAGAACAAACACTTTCAATAATAAAACCTGATGCTGTTGAAAGAAATTTAATAGAAAAAATTAAGTCTATTTTAACAAACAATAATTTAAAGATTAAGGATAGTAAAAAAATACACATAACAAAAGATGAGGCAGCAGAATTTTATAAAGTCCATCAATCAAAACCTTTTTATAATGATTTATGTTCTTATTTGTCTTCCGGGCCAATTGTAGTAATGATTTTAGAAGGTAAAAACGCTGTATTATCTTATCGAAAAATAATGGGAGCAACAGATCCTAAAAACGCTGACGAAGGCACTATAAGAAAATTATTTGGCGTTTCAATTGATAAAAATTCAGTGCATGGTTCTGATTCTACAGATAACGCAAAGAAAGAAATTAACTTTTTTTTCAATAATTAATGTTTCTGAAAATCTTTATAATTGCTTCGGGAAAAGCAATATATTCTAATTTTTGAGTTTTATTTTGAAGAGTGTTCTCATCATCTTCTGAATTAATATAAAAACATTTTTGGGTTATTATTTTTCCACCATCAAGTTTTTCATTTACATAATGAACAGTACAACCTGTTTTTTTTTCACCTTTTTTAATAACTCTTCGAAAAGTGTTTAAACCCTTGAATTTAGGTAAAAGAGAGGGATGAATATTGATAATTTTTTTTCTGTATATATTCAAAAATTTTTTTGACAATATTTTCATATAACCAGCAAGACAAATTAAAGAAATCTTATGCTTCTTTAAATGCAATAAAATAAGTGACTCATAATTACTTTTCTCAGTGTTTATTATTAAAAAAGGTATAGAATTTTTTTTCGCAAAAAATAAACCATTTGCATTTTTGTTATTTGATACCACTAATTTAATTGATATTGGAAAGTTATAATCTCTGGATTTTTTAATCAAATTATTCAAATTTGATCCTCGACCAGAAATGAAAACACAAGTATTCTTTTTTACCATCTCAAAAAATTCAATAAATTAATTTTTTTCCTCCCTTTGCTAATATGTCCAATTTCATAAGGAATAAATTGTTTAGAAAAATATTTTTTTATTTTAAAAACATTTTTTTTTGGGGCTATTACACAAAAACCTACTCCACAATTAAAAGTTCTTATCATTTCTTTATCTGATATATTATTTTGTTTTAACCATTTAAAGATTTTTAAAATTTTAATTTTTGAAAGATCTATATTTAAAGATAAGTGATCAGGTATTGATCTTATTACATTTTCTAATATTCCACCACCGGTAATATGAGCTGCAGAATTGATTAAATTTCTTTCTACAAGTTTCAAAATTTCTTTCGAATATATTTTGGTTGGTTTAAGTAATTCATTTTTAATATTTATATCAACTTTATTTTTTTTTAAAATTGATCTTACCAATGAATAACCATTTGAATGAATCCCGTTTGAAGGTATGGCTAATATCACATCTTTATTTTTTACATTATGTTTATTTAAGATTTTTTTTTTAGATACTATTCCAACACTAAAACCAGCTAAGTCGAATTTATCTTTTGTATATACTCCTGGCATTTCGGCTGTTTCACCTCCAATGAGCTCACAACTTGAAATTTTACAACCTTTAAAAATTCCTTTTAAAATTTTTTTGGATTTTTTTAATTCGAGTTTACCAACAGCTAAATAGTCCAAAAAAAATAAAGGTTTTGCACCTTGCACAATTAGATCATTAACGCACATAGCCACAAGGTCTATACCGATTGTATCAAATTTTTTAAATTTATTAGCTAACTCTACTTTTGTTCCCACACCGTCTGTGCATGAAACTATTACTGGATCTTTTATCTTTAAATAGCTGATATCAAATAAAGAACCAAATCCTCCGATAGTCTCTTTACCTAATGTCCCTTTCCTTTTTTTGACATCTTTTTTTGATATTTTTGAAATGTAACGAACTAATTCATTAGCTAATGAAATATTTACGCCACTTTTTTTGTAATTATTTTGCATTTTTTTCATTTATAAAATGATATTTAACTTTTTATGAAATGTTATAAGTCAATAATTATTATTTTAGTTATTTTTTTAAAAACTGGAAATGTTTTATCTCAAGAAGATATTTTTCATGTTAATAATATTGAGCTAATTAAGAAAACAAACATTTCTAGTGAAGAAATGGCAAACGAGGCTATTAAGAAGGGTTTTGAACTGTTAAAAAAAAAAATTCTTTTAGATAAAGATTTAAATAAACTAGCCGACTTAAGTTTACCTCAGATTAAGGAGTTGGTATCTTATTACCGAGTAGAAAGTGTTAGTGAAGATTTAAAAAAAGATGATATAGTCAAATACAATATATCTTTTGATAAAGATAAATTACATATTTTATTTTATAGTAAAGATATTGCCTATTCAGAAATTTTAAATAAAGAAATATTTCTTCTACCAATATTTTTAAGTGACGAAAAATTATACATTTATAACAATAATTACTTTTATGAAAATTGGAATTTAGTTTACGAAACCGAGTTAATTGAATTTATTTTACCTTTAGAAAATATAGAAGTAATACAAAATATTAATTTTAATAAAGACAATCTTTTAAATTTAAATTTAATAGATTTATTTCCTGAATATAAAAACAAAAATTTAGCTCTTGTTATAATTGAGGATACAAACTCAAAATCGGAAAAAATTTTTATAAAAACCAGAATAATGGGCAAAAATATAGATAAGAATATTAAAGTCAAAAGATTGGATGAAGATCAAAAAAAATTTTATAAAAAGATTGTAAATGATACTAATTTAGAATTAATAGGTCTTATAAAATCTCAGAACTTAATCGATGTAAAAACTCCTTCTTTTTTAAATACTAAATTTTTAAATAATAAAAGATTTAATCTTGTTGAGTTTAACAAGAGAATTAAAAAAATAGATTTGATAGATCAAGTTTTTGTTCAAGAATTTAATAATAATTATATTATTTTAAAAATTAAATATCTTGGTAAATTAGATAAAGTAATAAAACAATTAAAAGATCAAAATATCATTTTAGAATTAATTGAGGATGAGTGGAGGATAAAGTTATCTTAATGAGCCAATTAGTATTTAAATTTCCATTTAAAACAAAATACTTTGAACAAGATTTTTACGTATCAAGTAATAATTTTTCAGCCTATAAACTCATAGAGAGTTGGCCAGAATGGCCAGGCAAGTGGCTAAATATTTTTGGTCCCATAGGGTCTGGTAAAACTCATTTATCTAAAATTTTAGAAAAAAAAATTAAAAGAGTAATATTATTAGATGAAAAAAATGTATACGATAAAATTATACAAGATTTAGATAATCTAGATTGTTTAATAATAGATAATTTTTTAAATAAGATTGAGGAAAAATTATTGTATTCAATTTTAAATCAAACAAAATTATTAGATAGTTTTGTCGTAATTAATAGCAAATTTCCTTTAAAAAAATTTGAATTCAATTTACCAGATTTAAAATCTAGAATTAATAGTTTTAATTTTATTGGTATTGAACTACCAACAGATGATTTATTAAAAGTCATAATTTCTAAGTCATTTTCAGACAAACAAATAAACTTAAATCCAAAAATTTCAGAATATATAATTAAAAATGTTGAGAGATCTTACGAAAAAATGTTCAAATTTTTAAGTGATTTAGACGAAATGTCGTTATCTTCTGGAAAATCTATAAATATTAATTTAATAAAAAAAGTATTAAATCAATGAATAAATATAGATCACATAATTGTTCTGAGCTAAATGAAAAGCATATAAACAAAACAGTTACAATATCAGGATGGCTCCATCGAAAGAGAGATCATGGAAATTTATTGTTTGTTGATCTTAGAGATCATTATGGGATCACACAGTGTGTAATAGAAAATAATAATAAATATTTTCTGGTTTTAGAAAAAGCAAAACCTGAAACAGTTTTAAAAATAAATGGAAAAGTTGTCAAAAGAGCAGATGGTACAGAAAACTCTGAATTACCAACCGGCAAAATAGAGATTAAAATTGAAAATATCGAAATTTTATCAATTTCAAAAGAATTGCCAATTCCTGTTTTTGGCGAACAAGATTACCCAGAAGATTTGAGATTAAAATATAGGTTTTTAGATTTGCGTAGAGAGGAAATGCATAAGAATATAATTTTAAGATCAAAGGTTATTTCATTCATTAGAAGCGAAATGTTAAAACTAGGTTTTTTAGAGTATCAGACTCCAATTCTTACTTCTTCTAGTCCAGAAGGTGCAAGGGACTTTTTAGTACCTAGTAGATTAAATCCTGGAAAATTTTATGCGCTTCCTCAAGCACCTCAACAATTTAAACAACTAATCATGGTCTCTGGTTTTGATAAGTATTTCCAAATAGCTCCCTGCTTTAGAGACGAGGATGCAAGAGCAGACAGAAGTCCAGGGGAATTTTATCAACTAGATTTAGAAATGTCATTTGTTGAACAGGAGGATGTTTTTCAGGTAGTTGAAAATTTAATGATAAATCTATTTAAAAAATTTTCATTAAATAAAATTACTCATGAAAAATTTCCTCGTATTCCATATAAAGAAGCTATGCTTAAATACGGCACTGATAAACCAGATTTAAGAAATCCATTAATAATAAAAGATTTAACAAAGGTTTTCTTAAGAGAAGATGTAAAATTTGATATTTTTAAAAAATTAGTGAGTAGTGGTTCATTTGTTAGGGGAATTATTACAAAAAATACAAAAGACAAACCTAGAAGTTTTTTCGATAACATTGATAAATGGGCAAAAGACCAAGGAGGTTCAGGTTTAGCATATTTTACTTTTGAGAAAGACCAAAAATTTAAGGGAAAAGGACCAATAGGAAAATTTTTTAGTGAAGATGCTATTAAAGAAATTATGAATATCTGTGATGCGCAAGTGGGTGATAGCATATTTTTAGCCTGCGGAAATATTCATGATTTGGAAAAAATTCTATCATTAGGAAGAGATAAAATTGCAAGAGATTTAGATTTAATTAAAAAAGACCAATTCGCTTTTTGTTGGATAACAGATTATCCAATGTTTGAAATTGACGAGAAAACAAAAAAAATAATTTTCAGCCATAACCCTTTTTCTATGCCACAGGGAAACATAAACGAACTCAACTTAGAAAAACCTTTAGAATTAAAAGCTTATCAATATGATATAGTTTGTAATGGTATAGAATTATCTTCAGGGGCTATAAGAAATCATATTCCTGAATTAATGTATAAATTATTTTCAATAGCAGGTTATTCCAAAAAAGATGTGGAAAGTAAATTTAGTGGTATGATAAATGCCTTAAGCTATGGAGCACCACCTCATGGGGGTATCGCACCAGGTATTGATAGAATCATAATGTTGTTAGCTGGTAAAGAAAATATCAGAGAAGTAACCTTATTCCCAATGAATCAAAATGCCCAGGATTTGATGATGAATGCTCCTTCAAACGTTAACGACTCTCAATTAAAAGAATTAAATTTAAAAATTGATTTAAAAAAGAAAAATTAATTTTTTGTTTTAAGATTTATTCTTACATCTGAAAGATCAACAAGTTTTTCCTCATAATTGCTTCTTACAAAACCTTTAGAAGTAATGTTTTTAACAATCTTTAAAAATTTATCATCAGTGTCTTCACTTGATAAATTTTTAGTGCTTGCAATTGAAGGTGTATGCGCTAATTCCTCTTTGCCAAGATAAGATATAGCTAGTTCTCTGAACACATAATCTAAAATTGATGATGCACTCAAAATTCTATCATTGCCAATTACATTTCCTGATGGTTCAAACTTAGTATCTATAAAAGCATCCACATACTCATCCAAGGGAACCCCATATTGTAAACCTAAAGATATGGCTATAGCAAAATTATTCATCATTGCTTTTACTAATTCTCCTTCTTTGTTTGTATCTATAAAAATTTCTCCAATTTTACCGTCGTCATATTCTCCAGTATGTAAATAAACTTTGTGATCACCTATTTGAGCTTTTTGAATGTAACCTTTTCTCCTATCAGGCATTTTAAATCTTGCTTTATTTTTTACAATTGGATTTCCTATATTTTGATTTTTTTCTTCATTTTTATTTTTGAAAATTTTGTTATTTAAATTCTGAGCAACTGGATTTTCTATCACTTTATCACTAATTTTTTCCTTATTTTTTTTATCACCAATTTTTCTCGTTTTACGGTTATTTAATTTAACATCAATTACCTCAACGTCACCGTCAGTTCTTTGGTCTATTTTTGAAAGCTCTTTATCATTTAAATTTTCTAATGAATGAACAGTTTTAAAAGTACAAGTATAGTAAGTTTCTACAACAAATTTTTTCATAATTTATGGATTCCTTATTAATTATGATATATATATTTTTTTGCAGGTGTCTATTTAATAATAATACAATTTGAAATTGTGTGGATTTAAATTTTAATTATGATCTTTAAACTTTTTTTTACTTGGTGGAACAAACAAACTTTTGGGACATTCTTAAAAACATTATTTTCCGGAAAATATGTTGGAAAAGATGAGTTTGGAAATAAATATTTTAAAAATAAAAATAACGAAAGATGGGTCATTTATAATAGTGATGTTGAAGCAACTAAAATTAATACGGATTGGTATTTATGGATGCACCATACAGTTGATAAAGTTCCAGATGAAATTTCAAAAAAAAATAAATACAAATGGCAAAAAAAACACTCAGAAAACAAAACTGGAACTAATGAAAGCTATAAATCTGTACGAATAAGAAAAGATAATATTAAAAAAAAATATGAAACTTGGAAATAAAACTATATATATATTAATTATATTTTTGCTCTTTTTCGCCAATTCTATTTATGCAGAAGACAAAATAACAAGTTCACCTTTAATCAACCTAGAGAAGATAAAACCAAGCTTTGAGGAACCCGAACAATCAAAAGATACCTTTAAAAGTAATAAACTCAAAGAAAAGAAAAATAAGCCTGCAATGTCTCAATCATCGCACGCTATTTTAATTGGTCTTGATAAAATTACAGCTAAATCTTCTAAGCTAATTATAAATCTAGATGAAGTTAAAAAGTTTGGTCCATTAGAAATTAAGATATTAAAATGTGGAAAAGTAAAGATAAATAACAAAATTGATGACGTTGCTTACATGCAAGTTAAAGACTTAACAAAAGGAGAGGATGAAAAAGTATTTATATTTAACGGGTGGACATTTTCTTCTGATCCTCACTTAACTCCTTTTGATCACGCAATATACGATTTACAATTATTACACTGTTATAATGTTTAGTAGAAATTCTCTTTTTCTAGCCAATTAGTATCAAAGTTTGAACTAACAAATTTTTCGTGTTTCAATATTCTTTTATGTAGGTCTATAGTAGTGGTAATACCCTCTAAAACAAATTCATCTAAAGACCTTAAAGTTCTTTGAATTGCCTCTTTTCTATTTCTTCCTTTACAGATTACTTTTGCAATCAAACTATCGTAATAAGGGGTAATTTTACATCCCTGAAAAACCGAACCATCAACCCTAGTTCTAAATCCAGATGGTTGATGGCAAACACTTATAGTTCCTGGACTTGGTTGAAAATTTAAAGCAGGATTTTCTGCATTTATCCTACATTCTATAGAGTGGCCTCTTGGCTTTATATCGTTTTGTTTTAATGCTGTGTCACCTGTATATGCAATCCATAATTGCTCTTTTACAATATCTATTCCTGTTTGAACCTCAGTAACAGGATGTTCTACTTGAACTCTAGTGTTCATTTCCAAAAAATAAAATTTACCTCCCTCATAAATAAATTCTACAGTTCCAGCGCCTTCATAATTAATTTGCTCAACCATTTTAACTGTTTTATTCAGTAAATCATTGCGTTGGTCCTCTGTTAATACTGGACTTGGAGTTTCTTCTATTAATTTCTGATGCCTCCTTTGAACAGAACAATCTCTTTCACCTAATTGAACCGTTCTATTCTTGCCAGACATAATTTGGACCTCGATATGTCTAGGGTTTTTAAAATATTTTTCAATGTATAATTCATCGTTCCCAAAAAATTTTTTTGCTTCTAATTTTGCTGTTAAATATAAGTTTTCTAATTGTTTTTCCTCATTTACTATCTTCATACCTTTTCCGCCTCCACCACCTGCTGCTTTAATTAAAACTGGGTACCCTATATTTTTACAAATTGATTTTGCCTCAGAAAGAGAACTCACTCCTCCTTCAGAACCTTCAATAATTGGTAAACCATATTTTTTAGCAATTTTTTTAGCTTGGATTTTATCTCCCATTTTAGAAATTATATCAGCACTTGGACCAATAAATTTAATACCGTGTTTACTAACTATTTCAGAAAATTTAGCATTTTCTGATAAGAAACCGTAGCCAGGGTGTATTGCTTCAGCTCCAGTTAAATCCACAGCAGACATAATTGATGAAATATTAAGATAACTATTCTGAGGTTGATGAGATCCTATGCAAACACTTTCGTCTGCTAATCTCACATGCATAGAGTCTGAGTCCACATCTGAATGGACTGCAACGGTTCCTATTCCCCATTCTTTACAAGCCCTGATCACTCGAACAGCAATCTCACCTCTGTTCGCTATTAAAACTTTTTTAAACATTATTTTATTTTAAGAGAATAAGTGTTTGACCAAATTCAACTGCCTGACCATCTTCAACGAGAATTTTTTGAACCTCACCATCACTTGTAGATGGCACATGATTCATCGTTTTCATCGCTTCAACAATCATTACAGTTTGACCTTTCTTAATTTTATCTCCGATTTGTACAAATTTTTTTGCGCCCGGTTCAGGAGCTAGGTAAGCTGTTCCAATAATTGGAGACTTAACTCTAATCCCATCATTTTCACTTGAATTTTTTAAAACTGTTTTATTTTGAGAGACAACAGCACTTGTTTTTGAAGATTCAAGTGTTTTAACAGCTTTTGAAACTTTGATTTTTGTTTGACCGTCTTGATATTCTAACTCAGACAAATTAAATTCTTTTAAATTATCAACCAATTCTTTAATTAATTTTTTATCTATTTTCATTTTCTAAATATTTTTTCATTGCTTTTATAGCCATTATATAACCATCGATACCAAAACCACATATTACACCTCTAGCAACTTTACTTATAAGAGATTTGTGTCTGAAATCTTCTCTATTATAAATATTAGTTATATGCAATTCAATTATAGGAATTTTTAATATTTTTAGCGCATCGTGAATAGCTACAGAAGTGTGAGTATACCCTCCCGCATTAATAATTAATCCGTCTTGGTCATTTCTTGATTTTTGAATTTTTTCAATCAATTCTCCCTCTAGATTTGATTGAAACATAGTAAGTTCTAGGCCTTTTTTATTTGAAACTTCTTTACAACTGTTTTCGACATCTTTAAGTGAAAATCTTCCATATTGGCTTTTTTCTCTTTCACCTAAAAGGTTGAGATTTGGTCCATTAAGAATTATAATTTTTTTCATCAATATAAGTTATTTACAATCTCTGATTAACTGAATTATGGCAAAAATACAATTAAATGGAAAAAAAATTTCAATAAAATCGAATTTTACAATATTAGATTTGTTAAAAAAGTACAAATTGTTAAATAAAAAAATCGCTGTAGAATACAATGGTGTCATAGTTCATAAAATTAATTATAAAAAAAAATTTGTGAAAAATAATGATAAAATTGAAATAGTTCATTTCATAGGTGGAGGTTAAGACGAAAAAAGATAGATTCATTATCGCAGGAAAAAAACTCAACTCAAGACTAATAGTTGGAACAGGAAAATATAAAAGTTTTAAAGAAACTGCTATGGCAGTAAAGGAGTCCGGTGCTAGCATGGTTACAGTTGCAGTTAGAAGAATAAATATAATAGATAAAAAAAAACCAATTTTAACTGACTACCTAAATCCAAAGAAAATAATTTTTTTACCAAACACTGCAGGTTGTTTTAATTCAGAGGATGCATTAAGAACTTTAAGATTAGCTAGAGAAATGGGAGGTTGGAAGTTAGTAAAATTAGAAGTTCTAGGTGATAAAAAAACTTTATACCCGAACATGATTGAAACTATCAAGTCCACAAAGGTTCTGGTTAAAGAGGGATTTAAAGTGATGGTTTATTGCACCGATGACCCTCTACTAGCCAAAAAACTGGAAGATAGCGGAGCCTCAGCTATTATGCCACTAGCATCACCAATTGGATCTGGATTAGGACTAATTAATAAAATTAATATCTCATTGATAATCAAACAGTCAAAAGTTCCAGTAATTGTTGATGCAGGAATAGGAACAGCATCAGACGCAACGATAGCTATGGAAATGGGATGTGATGGAGTTCTAGTAAACAGTGCGATAGCCAATGCCAAAAAACCAATCATAATGGCAAGGGCATTTAAGGAAGCAGTTCTATCTGGCAGAGCCTCATTTATAGCAGGAAGAATGAAAAAAAATCTTTTGGCAGTAGCTAGTTCACCTGCAAAAGGGTTAATTTAATTTTTTTTTACGCCTTACCCACAAAGTTCTGAATTTTTTTTTAATTTTTGGCTTTTTAATATCTCTTTTAACTTTCTTTGTTTCTTTTCTTTCTTTGCTTTTCACAAATCTTTTATTATCTATTTTCTTTTCTTTTATAAAATTAATATTTTCAATTACATTAATTATTTTTTTTGACTTATTAAGAAGATGTATTTTGTATTCGGGAAGTATGAGAGTTTCATCAGGAATTAATTCAATTTTTATAGAATATTTTTTTTGAAAGTAAGAAAATTCATCATTTAAATTTTTTTCAATAAAAACTTTTACCTTTTTTGGTATGTAAGATTTAATTGATTTAACCTTTTCCGTAAATGAAAGTAATTGAATTTTTTTTAAAATTTTTTGTGAAAACGAACCTAAAGAAAGTTGTGTTTCCCATTTAATAGATCCTTCCCTTAGTCTTTGCCTTGTCATTTCAAGTAAACCAAAATTACTTATTCTTCCAAGTTGAATTCTTGCTCGATCTTTTCTTATGCTTTCTCTAAGTTTTTTTTCTACTATTCTTCTATTATAAAAATTATTCATATCGATAAAATCAATTACGATTAAACCAGATAAGTCTCTCAATTTAATTTGGTGAGCTATTTCTTCAGCCGCTTCTATATTAGTGTTTAATGCAGTCTTTTCTATATTAATTTGTTTTGTAGATTGTCCAGAATTTATATCAATCGCAACTAAAGCTTCAGTTGGATTTATGACTAAATATCCACCAGATTTTAATTTAACAGTTGGCTCAAAAATATTATTTAAATCTTTTTCAATATTAGCATCATGAAACAAAGGAACTTTGCCTCTATATTTTTTTATATTTTTAACAGATTTTGGCATGAGCTCTTTCATGAACTTTTTCGCTTTTTGATATGCTTCATTGCCCTCAATATAGATATTTTTAGTTTCGTTATCATAAATGTCTCTTAAAGTTCTTTTAATAATATCTCCTTCTTCATAAACCAAAGAAGGAGCATTAGACTCTAATGCTTTATCTTTAATTTCTTCCCAAGTTTTTAAAGTGTTTTGAAAATCTTTTTCTATTTCATTCTTAGATTTATTTGCACCAGCAGTCCTTACTATAACTCCCATGCTTTTTGGGATATTAATTTCATTTAATATACTTCTAATTTTTTGTCTGTCAGAAGAATTAAAAATTTTTCTTGAAATCCCACCACCTTTGGGAGTATTAGGCATTAGAACTATATATTTTCCAGCCAAAGAGATAAATGTAGTCAAAGCAGCACCTTTCTGACCTCGTTCCTCTTTTATAACTTGTATTAAAACTACCTGCCCAGGTTTTATTACTTCTTGGATTTTATATCTTTTAATTCCAAAAGAAGATTTTACTTCTTCCCTGTAATCTTTTTTTTCTATTTCCTCGCTTAAAGCATTTTCTTTCTCACCGTTTTTAATACCATTATCAAGATTTGAATTGATAATTTGATTTTGAGAATTTTCTTGTGATTTTTCTAAATTTTTATTTTTAAGTTCTTCTCTTATTTTTTCTTCAACTACCTTGAGTTTCTCTTTATCTTCAGAAGGAATCTGATAATAATCTGATTGAATATCGTTAAATGCTAAAAAACCGTGCCTTTCTCTTCCAAAATCTACAAACGCTGCTTGTAAAGAGGGTTCAACCCTACTTATTGTTCCAAGGTAAATATTATTTTTAAAAGTTAAATTGTTTTTATCTTCAAATTCATATTCCTCAATTGAAGTTGAAGATTTAAGAACAATTCGAGTTTCGTTTGGATGCGAAGCATCAATGTATAAATTTTTTTCCATAATGTGTGAATTCCTTTAAAAATTTTGTGATTTAATAATTTAAAAATAATCATAGGTGTATTTTATATGATTTTTTAAATAAATACACACAATTTAGATTCAAATGCCTAAAGAAAGTCAAATTTATTCATGATAAAATGTAATATGTTTAAATTTATCAATTTTTCATTGAAATTTTTAATTATTTTTCTAATAACAATAATTCTTTTTGCATTTTCAACCTTATGGTATTTTTCTATTGGTTTACCAGACTATAAAAAACTATCCAACTATCAGCCACCAATTTCATCAAGAGTATATTCTGAAGATGGTAGATTAATCGCAGAATATGCTTTACAGAAGAGATTGTTTATTCCGTACGAATCAATTCCTAAAGTTGTTATAAATTCATTTCTATCCGCAGAAGATAAAAATTTTTTTGAACATCCTGGAATTGATGCAAAAGGAATTCTAAGAGCTGTGGTGAATAATATTAAAAATATATCACAAAATAAGAGATTGGAAGGAGCCTCAACTATAACTCAACAAGTTGCAAAAAATTTTCTTTTAACGAATGAAGTCTCTATGAAAAGAAAAATTAAAGAAGCAATTTTAGCATTTAGAATTGAAAGAGCATATTCAAAAGAAAGAATATTAGAGCTTTACTTAAATCAAATTTATTTAGGGCAAGGGACATATGGGATTGCCGCTGCAAGCTTAGAATATTTTGATAAATCAGTTAAAGAATTAAATTACACTGACGCCGCATTGCTGGCAGCATTGCCTAAAGCACCAAGTAAGTACAACCCATATAAATATCCTAAAATAGGAAAATTTAGACGTGATTTAGTATTACTTAATTTGTACGAAAATAAATTTATCTCAAAAAAACAATTAAAAATTTTCAAAGAGTCAAAACTAAATTTGAAAAAAAGAAGAATTGAAATAGTTAATGAAGCTAACTCTTATACTGAAGAAGTTCGAAGAATAGTTAAAGAGAATTATGGCTTTGAAAAACTTTACTCACAAGGTTTGAGTATTAGAACTCCTTTAAATATTAAATATCAAATTCAAGCAATTAAATCTCTAAGACAAGGGATTGAAGATTACGATAAAAGACACGGATGGAGGGGACCAATAACTAATAAGTTAAAAGACAAAAATTGGGAAAACAAAATTAAAAAGTATAAACTTGATCCAACGCTTAATTGGAAAATTGCTGAGGTAATAAGTTTTAACGATACTGAAATTAAGGTTAATATAAATAATCAAAAAGACCAGTTTAAAAATCAAATTATTAAATTTAAAAAAAATAATTGGATACTCCGAAATAAAAAAATTGAAGAAAGATTTAAAATTGGAGATATAATTTTTGTAAAAAAAGAAAAATCTGACTGGATAATTAAACAATACCCTAAAGTTAATGGAGGAATAGTAGTAATTGACCCTTTTTCTGGTGATGTGAAAGCATTAGTAGGGGGATTTAATTTTAAATCTAGTGAATTTAATAGAGTTACCCAAGCTAAGCGACAACCTGGATCAGCTTTTAAACCGATAGTTTATGCCGCTGCTTTAGAAAATGGTTTTTCACCAAATTCAATTATTTTAGATGCTCCTTTTGTTGAGAGTCAAGGTGTAGGTTTAAAAAATTGGAAACCCGAAAATTATGGTAAAAAATTTTATGGACCATCAACTTTTCGAAAAGGCATTGAATATTCAAGAAATTTAATGACAGTAAGAATAGCTAAAATTTTAGGACTAGATAAAATTTTGAATCTTTCAAAAAAATTAAATATATATGATGAAATACCAGAACTTCTCTCTGTTTCGTTAGGTGCTGCAGAAACAACATTAATTAATCTAACGTCAGCTTATGCACCTTTTGTAAATGGGGGAAAAAAAATTGAGCCAAATTTAATTTCGAGAATTCAAGATAGAAGAGGAAAAACAATATTTCAAATTAAAAATAGACAATGTATTGGTTGTGATAAATTTATAAACCAATCATCTGAATACCCAAAGATTGAGAATACTAACGATCAAATTTTAAGTAAAGAAACGGCTTATCAAATGACTTCTATTTTGAGAGGAGCAGTTGAAAGAGGTACTGCTAAAAAATTAAAATCACTTAAAGTTCCTTTAGCTGGAAAAACTGGCACAACAAATGATAACTTTGACGCTTGGTTCATTGGTTTTTCATCTAATTTAGTTATCGGAGTTTATATTGGTTTTGATAACCCTAAGACGCTAGGAAAATATGAAACTGGCTCAAAAGCAGCGCTCCCTGTTTTTAGAAATTTTATAGAAAACGCTCTTTTTAAAAATGATTTTAAAGATTTTGAAATACCAAAGGAAATTTATCTTACATCTTTGAATTATGACACAGGATTAAAGTCTTCTTTAGGAGATAAAAATACGATTATTGAAGCTTTAAAACAGGAAGATATTAACAATATAGATAATAATAATTTAATTTCTATAAATGATCGTGATACTCTAATTAAGTTTAGACAATTTTATTAATGGATAACTTTGAAAATATATTAGTTACGGCTGAAAAAACTCTTAGTAATATAAGGGGGTATCTTTGATAAAAATAAAGTTGAGTCAGAGCTTAAAAATTTAGAAGCAAAACTTCTCGCAGAAAACTTTTGGAAAGATCAAATTTTAGCAAAAAAAACTGTAAAACAAAAAAAAATTTTTGAAGAAATTTTAAATACTTATAAAATTTCATCTGATGATTTATCAAATCTAAAAGATTTATATAACTTAGCAAAACAAGAAAATAATACTGAAATAATAGAAGACTGTATTTCTAAGATTAAAGAAATTATTATTCAATTAAAAAAAAGTGAAATTAATTGTTTCCTATCTGGGGAAAATGATGATCTCGATATCTATTTAGAGATTCATGCTGGGGCAGGAGGCACTGAAAGCCAAGATTGGGCAGATATGCTTAGGAGAATGTATATGAAATGGTTTGATAAGAAAAATTTTAAATATGAAATAATTAGTGAGCACAAAGGAGAAGAGGCAGGTATTAAATCGTCAACAATAAAAGTTGAAGGTGATTATTTATACGGCCTTATGAGAGCAGAGTCTGGTGTTCATAGATTAGTAAGAATATCACCTTTTGATAGTGGAGCGAGGAGACACACAAGCTTTGCAAGCATTTGGGTTTATCCAGCAATTGAAGATGATATAAATATTAAAATAGATGAAAAAGATTTAAGAATTGACACTTATCGGTCAAGCGGAGCAGGTGGTCAACACGTTAATACTACCGATAGTGCCGTAAGAATAACTCACTTACCAACTAAAATAGTTGTACAATGTCAAAACGAAAGATCACAACACAAAAATAAGGAAACATGTTTTAAAATGCTTAAAGCAAGACTTTACGAATTTGAAATTCAAAAAAGAGAGGAAAAAAATCAAAAAGAAATGAATTCAAAAACTGATATTGGGTGGGGACATCAAATAAGATCATATGTATTACAACCGTATCAACTTGTTAAAGATTTAAGAAATAAAGTTGAAAATACTAACCCAACAAGTGTCCTGGATGGTAATATTGATCAATTCATCGAAGAAGGAATTAAGATTAAATAATGAAAAAAATTCTTTTAAACTTAATTTTTACATTAATATTCGTTTTATTGATAATATTAATCATTTTATCAACAATTGGTATTGAAACAAAAAAATTTAATAACATTATAAATAGCAAAATAAATGAGACGCAAAAAGACGTTAATATTACTCTTGAAACTGTAAAATTTAAATTTGATGTAACTGATCTAAATATTTTTCTTGAAACTTTAAATCCTCTAATAAATTATAAAAGGGTTTCTATCCCAGTGCAAAATTTAAAAGTTTATATCGATTTTTTTTCATTGATAAAAACATCACCAAAAATAAATAAAGTATCTCTCGTCTTGTCCGAACTAGAAATAGATGAACTAAAAAAATTATCAGTAGTAATAAAGCCGTCTAATTTTAGAAGATTGATAAATAATAATATTACAGAAGGAAAAGTATTTTCCGAATTAAATATTTTTTTCGATGATAATAACTCTTTGCAAAATTTTATTGCTAAGGGCTCAGTTACGAATTTTCAAATGAAAATAACTGATGGAATTTTATTACAGAACTCAAATTTTAGCTTTTTTTCAGATAAATCAGACATATTGATTAAAAACATTTTTGGAGAAATAGATAATGTTAAAATAAAAGAAGGAGATTTAAAATTAAATCTTGGTCCAGAAATTTCATTAAATTCAAATTTTTTGACCAAAATAAATTTTCAAAATAAAATCGAAAAAAATTACATAAAATTAATTGAAAAATTTAGATTTTTGACAGATCTTCAATTTTTAGATGCGAATTTAAATAATAGTTTATTTGTAGTCTTTGATGAAACTTATAAAGTTAAAGACTATTTCTTCAAAAGCAGAGGTAAAATTAATAAGGCAAAACTTTATTTTGAAGAACCACTAAAAAATTATTTTTTCAAAGAAGGCATTAATGAGTTAGCTTTACAAGAAACTGATGTTAATTTTGGATTTAAGCCATCTAGTAGCAACTTTGAATTTTCTGGAAAACATTCTATTAATAATAAAAAATTTCTTAGTCATAAATTGAAAAATAAAAATTTTAAAGAAGACTCCTCTCTTGAGTTAGAAATTGAATATGGTGAAAGAGTTAGTTTTGATATAATTAATTATTCCAAACCTAAAAATTCAATCGCTAAAATTTCTTTAAATTTAGAAAAAAAAAATAACACTGTTTATCTAAAAAAAATTGAATTTTTAGATGGAAAAAACTCAATTTTTATAGATAACTTAGAGCTTAAAAAAAATAAATTACAAAAATTTAATAATATTTCAATAAAGACTTACTCGGAAAATAAAATAAATAATGATTTTTCTGTTCTAAACCAAGAAAAAATTTTAATAAAAGGTTCCAACTTCGATGCTACTAATTTACCAAAATATTTTAAAACTAGTAATAAAGAAAATATTTTTTATTATATAAGTGGCAATATTGAAATTGATATGAAAGATATAAAAGCACCTCTTTCAGAGAGACTAGAAAATTTTAAATTGCTAGGAACTATACACAAGGGTAACTTTACAAAGATTAATGCTAAAGGCGATTATGGTAATAAAAAATTTTTAGATATTACTATGAAGCATGATAACAAAAATAATTCAAAGTATTTAGAGATTTTTTCAGATTTACCTCAACCACTTTTAACTCAATTCTCTTTTTTTAAAGGATTATCAGGTGGAAAATTATTATTTACTTCGATCATTGGCACAAATAATTCAACTTCAAAATTAGTTATTGAAAACTTTAAGGTCATAAATGCGCCTGGAATGGTAAAATTATTATCTTTAGCAGACTTAGGCGGATTAGCAGATCTTGCTGAAGGGGAAGGTTTATCTTTTGACATACTAGAAATTAATATGGAAAAAAATCCCGAGCTATTAAATTTAAATGAAATTTTAGCTACAGGCCCAAGTATTTCGGTTTTAATGGACGGATATCAAGATAAGAACGGTGTAACCAGTATAAGAGGAACATTGGTTCCGGCTAAAAATCTAAATAAATTAATTTCTAAAATACCTTTGTTGGGTGAAATAATCATTCCAAAAGAGGCAGGTGAGGGTTTATTTGGTGTTAGTTTCAAAATGAAAGGCCCGCCTGGAAAAATAAAAACAACTATTAATCCAATAAGAACTTTAACTCCAAGATTTATTCAAAAAATTCTTGATAAAAGTAAAAATTCTAAATAATTTTTATTAAATAATGTTTCTTTTTTCCAAAAGAAATTTTAATTTTATTATTTTTAAAGTCACTTATTTGAAGAGTTTTATTTACATCTGAAACCACAACATTATCAATCTTCAGCCCCTTATTAATTATAGCTCTTCGAGCTTCACTTTTTGATGACATAATTCCATTTTTTGATAAAAATTCCAATAAATTTATCCCTCTTTCTATTTCTATAGTTTTTAGTTTAATCTCTGGAAGCTCTGAACCTACTCCACCTTCTTTAAAAGTATTAATTGCAGTTTTTTCAGCTTGCTCAGCTGCATTTTTCCCATGTAAAATTTTCGTAGCTTCATTTGCTAAAAGTACTTTTAAATTGTTGATATTTTTTTCGTTATTACAAATATCATTTATTTCATTTGTATTTATTTCGGTAAAAAAATTTAAAAATCTTTTTACGTCTCTATCATCCGTATTTCTCCAGAATTGCCAATAATCATAAGATGACAATAAATCCTCATTTAACCAAATCGCTCCTTTTTCTGTTTTCCCCATTTTTGCACCAGAGGCTAATGTAATTAGTGGAGAAGTTAATCCATAAGATTCCTTTTTTAACATTCTTCTTATTAATTCAACTCCATTTACAATATTTCCCCACTGATCAGAACCTCCAATTTGCAATACACAATTTTTATTTTTGAATAGCTGATAGAAATCGTAAGCTTGCAAAATCATATAATTAAATTCCATGTAACTTAAAGACTGCTCTCTATCTAATCTAATTTTAACGCTATCAAAAGTAAGCATTTTATTGATCGTAAAGTGAGAACCTACCTCTCTTAAAAACTTAATGTAATTTAACTTGGTTAACCAAACAGCATTATCCACAAAAATTGGTTTAACAGAGCTCCTATTAGTTATTAAGATCTTATTAAAAACTTTCTTAATATTTTGAATATTTTTTTTTATATTCTTTTCCTTTAAAATTTTTCTTGTCGAGTCTTTGCCAGAAGGATCTCCAATCAGAGTTGTTCCCCCACCTAAAAGAACGATAGGTCTATGACCATGTTTTTGCATTAATCTAAGAATCATTATTTGTAAAAGACTTCCAACATGAAGACTGCTCGCAGTACAATCGAAGCCTATATACCCTAAAATGGGCTTTTTATTACATTCTCTTTCAAGGCTCTGCAAATCTGTACATTGATTAAGGTAGCCTCGAGTTTTCATTTCTAATAAAAATTTATTTTTCATAGTGAAATTTTATTAATCCACTATTATACAAAAATTACTATAAATAAATAAAAAATATGAAAAAAAGATATGTATCTTTGGGATTAATGAGTGGCACCTCTGGAGATGGTGTTGATACCTCTATTATAATTTCAAATGGTTTAAATGAGTACGAATCAGTAGAAGATAAATATTTTGAGTATGACAAGAATATATATAAAAAATATATTTTTTTAAGAGAAAAAATTTACAACTCAAATGATTTAGAAAGATATAAATCTGAACTTTTAAACTTAGAAAGACAAATAACTATATTTCACGCTAAAATAATCAAAGACTTAAAAATACCAAGTGAAGATATTATTATAGGATTTCATGGACAAACTATTTATCATAATTCAAAAGAAAATATTTCTTATCAATTAGGAGACGGACAACTTTTAAGTCAATTAGTACAAAAAAAAATTATTTTTAATTTTAGAAAAAACGATATTCTTAATGGAGGAGAGGGAGCTCCACTTACACCTATATTTCATCAATTAATAGCCTCACAAAATGAATTATTAACACCTGTTTGTTTTTTAAACATAGGCGGTATTTCAAATGTTACAATTGTCAAAGGACTAAAAAATCCAAATGAAATACAAAGTAAAGATTTAGGACCAGGTAATTGTTTAATAGATGGTTGGATTAGAAAAAATTCTAATAAAAAATTTGATAAGGACGGACATATTGCAAGTCAAGGCAAAATAAATGAGATTATCCTAGAACAAGCACAAGAATTATATGTCAATAGAATCAATAAAAAAAAATTATCATATGATATAAATGATTTTGATATTTCTTTCGCGAGAGGTTTAACATTAGAGGATGGAGCCTTAACCTTAACTGAGTTCACAGCCAATCTTCTTAGCATCGAATTATCTGATTATATTTCAAATTTAAACTTATCGTTAAATTCTATCTTTTTATGTGGTGGTGGAAGAAAAAATAAAGTTTTAGTAGAAAAAATAAAACAAAATTTTAATACATCAACTAAACTAAAATCTATTGATGAATTAAAAATTAATGGTGATTTTGTAGAGTCGCAGGCATTCGCATTCCTTGCAATCAGATCGTTTAAAAATTTGCCAATTACATTTCCAAATACAACTGGATGCAACGTTCCTTGTACAGGAGGAGAATTAATCGAAATTTAAATAAGAGCAGTTTTTTCTTTTAGATATTTTTGAATTTCATCTTTGAGTTCTCTCTCTTTATTTTTAAAAAAATGGTTAGAACTTTTAATTTTAGAAAAAATTACTTCAACACCTTTTTGATTTTTTATTCTATTATCAAGTTCAATTATACTATCTTTAGTAACTAATTCATCATTTTCACTATAAATTACTTGGCCAGAAGTTGGACATGGTGCCAAGAAGGAAAAATCATAAACATTTGGTTGAGGTGACACAGCAATAAAATTGTTAACTTCAGGTCTTCTCATAATTAATTGCATACAAATGAGAGAGCCAAATGAAAAACCTGAAACCCAGCACTGGCTATAATCTAAATTTTGTCTTTCAATCCAATCTAAAGCTGCAGCTGCATCTGATAACTCGCCTTGACCATTGTCAAACACTCCATCACTTTTACCAACTCCTCTAAAATTTACTTTTATTACAGAAAAACCATTTTCTAAAAAAATATTATACATAAGTTGTACTATTTTATTATTCATGGTTCCGCCGTACTGAGGATGAGGGTGCAAGACTATTGCAACAGGGGAACCGAATTTTGGATTTTTGTAATATTTGGCTTCAAGTCTTCCAGCCGGTCCGGGGATGAAAATTTCTAAACTTTTTGGTTTCATACTTGATAATGATTATTATTA
>TARA_B100000963_G_scaffold209753_1_pt1 | contig 21333 bp, 19 predicted proteins | sample TARA_B100000963 | Tara Oceans TARA_B100000963 (sample SAMEA2622097) | marine metagenome | biome: marine biome (ENVO:00000447); feature: surface water layer (ENVO:00002042); material: "saline water (ENVO:00002010), including plankton (ENVO:xxxxxxxx)" | depth 5 m | reverse complement strand
CTGATCCGGCGTCAGAACCTAAATATCCTAGATGTCAAAGTGGCGGTGATTACCGCCCAGTACATGGAATACATTGATCTGATGCAGGCTCTGGAATTGGAGCTGGCCGGTGAATACCTGCTGATGGCCGCCATGCTCGCAGAAATCAAATCGCGGATGTTATTGCCGCGACCGGAAGCAGAGGATGAAGAAGACGATCCGCGAGCGGAGCTTATTCGTCGCCTGCAGGAATACGAACAAATTAAAACTGGCGCCGAGCGACTCGACGATATACCTCGAGTGGAACGCGAGCTATTTGTCGCGGCAGCTAATAAACCCCAACTCGTGCGTCAGTATGCAGATCCTGATGTGGATTTTCGTGAAGTTTTGCTGGCGATGGCTCATGTCTTGCGCCGAGCTGAAATGTTCACCGAACACGAAATCCAGTTGGAGCCGCTATCCGTGCGAGAGCGTATGGGCAATATTCTCAATCGGGTAAAGCTAAGCGGCGACTTTGTGCCCTTTCAAGAGTTGTTTACGGCTGCAGAGGGGCGGCTCGGTGTGGTGGTAACGTTCCTAGCAATAATGGAGCTGGTTCGCGAGTCGTTGTTGGAATTTCAGCAAGCCGAGGACTTCGCACCGATTCATGTGCGCGCGGGTACCGGCGCTGTGCAAGGCGGTCCTATGGCCGATTTTGCGGCGATTGATGCCCAATACTCCGGTCGGGATGCGGCAACTGAGGAGAACAGGTCGTGAGCGCAGAAGTTGAAGAATTAGTGGCAGAAAAAGTCACCCAGATTGTTGAGGCGGCGCTGCTTGCGGCCGAAGGACCGGTAACTGTGGATGGTCTGTTCAAGCTCTTTCGCGATGGTGAGCTGGGCGCGGAAGAAGGCCGCAAGAAGGTGCGTCAAGCGCTTAAAGATCTGCAATCACAAAATGCCGAAAGAGGTATCGAACTGGTACAGGTGGCCTCTGGCTATAGATTTCAGGCGCGGCAGGATCTCAGCCCATGGGTTAGTCGGCTATGGGACGAAAAGCCGCCGCGTTATACCCGCGCATTACTCGAAACCCTGGCCATTGTTGTGTACAAGCAGCCTGTGAGCCGTGGCGATATCGAGCAGATCCGCGGCGTTAGCGTAAGCCAGAACATCATGCGCACGCTGTTGGAGCGTGAATGGATAAAAGTGGTTGGACAGCGCGAAGCGCCTGGCCGGCCTGCGATCTACGGTACGACTAAAGCGTTTCTTGATTATTTTGGCGTGCGCAGTTTGGACCAGCTGCCGCCGCTAGACGAAATACGTGAAATGATCGAGCCGGTTATTGCGGCGGAAAAAGCGGCAGCTGAAGCAGCAGCGAATGAGGTCGCTAATAACGCTACCGGGCGGGAAGACGGAGACACAGCCAATTTCGACACAGCTGCGATCGACACCGCTACCCCCGAGGGCTCCGAACCTCTCATAACAGCAGATCGGGATACAGCTTCAGATGCGCTCGATGGCGAGCCTGAGCAACCAGCTGTTGCGCCCGCGCAGGACCAGTAGCGTGGCTTCTCAGCAGTTCAACCCAGAGCACAGTGACGGCGAAAAACTGCAAAAAGTTTTGGCTGCGCAGGGTCTTGGATCGCGTCGTCAAATGGAAAAGTGGATTACTGAGGGTCGGGTTAGGGTGAATGGTGCGCCCGCGCACTTAGGTCAGCGGGTGTCGGCCCAAGATCAACTCGAAGTCGACGGCCAGTCGCTTGCTGGGCGACGGGTCAGTGCGCCGCAAATTTTGTTGCTGAATAAGGCCGGAGGCACGGTCTGCAGCCGCCGCGATCCGGAAAAACGACCTACTATTTTTGATCAGTTGCCGCGGCTGCGCGAGAGTCGTTGGATAACCGTGGGGCGCTTGGATATGGCCACCACGGGTTTGTTGTTGCTGACCAACGACGGCGAACTTGCGCATAAGCTCATGCACCCCTCCACTGGCATGGATCGAGAATATGCTGTACGCATTAATCGCAAGCTCGACGACGATGCCGTGCGACAGCTGCTTAGCGGCGTGGTGGTAGAAGGTGAACAAATGCGGTTTTCAGACGTACGTTACTACAATGGTAGCGACAACAATTTTTGGTACCACGTGGCCTTGATGGAGGGCAAGAACCGAGAGGTGCGGCGATTGTTTGACGCCGTGGGAGCTGCGGTCAGCAGACTCAAACGGGTGCGCTACGGACCGGTTATCTTGCCCTCGTGGCTAACGGTAGGGCACTGGGCCTCTATGCAGCTGGATGATCTACGACGCCTGTATAAGTTGCTGCGCATGCCTGCGGCCACGGGCGCTGAAGCGCAAGCGGCGCAGCGGCTCAAACGCTCAAAAGTCGCTAAAACCAGTTGTTTAGTGCCTTACCCGGATTTACCTGAGCGCTGATTAAGACAGCCAAGATCGCGCATCCAATTGCGCACCTGTAGCGGGCAGGGGCTGCGAGATATGACCGGGCAATAAGCTCCCTGCCAATAAAAATAAAAATAGACTCATATGGGTTTCGGGGATTGGTAAGGTTTGCGGATCTTCTAACGGGTACGCTTCGCGACGCATGGCGGTGCGGGTTCCGCCAGGGTTGACGCTGTAGACGCGTATGTTGCCGGCGATTTCCGTCTCGTCGGCAAGGATCTGGTTGAGTCCCTCGAGTGCAAATTTTGAAGCGGAATAAGCACCCCAATAGGCTCGGCCTTGCAGGCCAACACTGGAAGAAACATGGATAACGCAGCTGGGGTCACCCTGATCGAGCAAATGGAATAGACCCTGATTGAGCATAAAGACTGCGTTCACATTAGTCTGCATCACGGTTTGCCATTGTTCTGCTGGGTAGTGCACTAAGGGAATCTTAGGCCCAAGCATGGAGGCGTTGTGCACCAATCCCTGCAAACTGCCATAGTGGTCGCTGATAGACTCGGCCAGCGCGCTCACGGTATCGGTATCCAGCCGCGCCAAGTCACAGGGCACGATCACCGGGTCCGTCTGGGTGTGCTGCTTGATCCAGTCGAACGCGGTTTCCAGCTTGGCGCGAGTGCGCCCGAGTAAAATGACATCGGCGCCGAAGCACGCCAGAGACTTGGCTAGCGCTTTACCAATGCCGTCCCCCGCGCCAGTGACCACGATACGTTTATCCGCCAAGCTGTCTGGGGTCAGCGCGTCCTGTAGAAACGCCGGCCAGTTTGATATTTGAGCGTGCAGTTCCGGGTAATGTTCTATGGCGGTAGTGGACATAAGCTGTCTTTTTCAGGCGGGCTTGCGCGCGTGCACGATATAGTTAGTGCTGGTGTCTTTATTCAGGCGGCAGCTTCGGGTCAGTGGATTGTAGTGCATACCGCTGATGTCCAACACATCGAGCCCGGCGTCGCGCAGTGCTTGGGCGAGCTCGCTGGGCTTAATGAATTTGCTGTAGTCATGGGTGCCGCGCGGTAAAATGTTTAATACGTACTCCGCGCCCAAGATCAACATGACATAAGACTTCGGATTGCGGTTAATGGTGGAAAAAAATAAGTCGCCTCCGGGCTGCGCCAGCTCAGCACAAGCTTTGACTGTGTCTGGGTAGGCGGTGACGTGTTCGAGCATCTCCATACAGGTGACTGTTCTAAATTGTCCTGCACGGGTTTCGGCCAATTGTTCGGCAGTGGTCTCTTGGTATTTGACATCCACGCCGGTCTCTAAGGCATGCAGCTTTGCGACCCCGAGTGCTTTACCCGCCATGTCGACGCCTAGCGTGTCGGCGCCGCTTGCGGCCATCGATTCGCTGAGAATGCCGCCGCCACAGCCGATATCAACAGTCTGGCCCGTGCTCAGATCGGTGCGCTGGCGGATGTAGTCAAGCCGCGCAGGGTTGATGTCGTGCAGCGGTTTGAAGTCGCCATTTGGGTCCCACCAGCGGTGTGCCAGTGCGTCAAACTTTTCAATTTCAGGTGCGTCGACGTTCGCTTCGGATTGCATATATCTCTCTGATCCTCGGGGGTTTGCAAGCGTGCTGGAAGGCTAGCTGAGTTGCAGTTGCCAGCGCCGGGCCTTACGACACAGCTCGTCTGTATTTATCTTGTTTAATCGCCCGTCAGCGACCAATGTGGTCCCGGCAACCATGACAGTGGTGACCGCTGAGCCGCTATTATTGTGCACAAGACTTGCGAAAGGATCGTGAACGGGCGCCATACCGGGTTGTTGAGTATTTATCGCAATAATGTCGGCGCTTTTACCAACCTCCAGTGATCCAATGTCCCGATCCAGCCCGAGCGCCCGAGCGCCGTTTATTGTGGCCATTTTCAAAACATCACTGGCCTGGCCCTGAGTCGGATCTGCTTGGGTATGTTTTGCGAGCAAAGCAGCGAGGCGCAGTTCGGCAAATAAATCCTGAGTGTTATTTGATGCTGCCCCGTCGGTACCCAGGGCGACCGTGACATCTTGGGCCTGTAGTTCAGCGACCGGGCAGGTGCCGCTGGCGAGCTGCATGTTGGACGTTGGGCAGTGCACAACGCTCGTTTTCGCTGCAGCGACCATCTGCAGTTCCGTGTCGGTCAGTTGTGTCATATGTACCGCTTGCAGACGCGGTCCGAGCAGCCCTGTGTCGCGCAATAAGTGCACGTAGCCGTGCCCCAGTTGCTCATTGGCGTGTGTCACTTCGCGGCGGGTTTCGTGCAGGTGGATTTGCACGGCTGCGTCCAATTCGTCTGCGTACATCGCGATTTGGTTCAGATGTTTATGGTTGACGGTGTATGGGCTGTGTGGCCCAAATGCGACGTTAATCAGCGGGTGATGCCTGTACTCGTCATACAGCGCCATAGTTTTGTGTACAGCGTCATCCGCGTCGCGGCTCCACAGGGTTGCAAAGTCGATTATGGGCGCAGCGATTTGGCAGCGCATACCCGTTTGATGAGCAACTCGAGCCACGGTTTCTGGGAAAAAATACATGTCAGCGAACGTCGTAGTCCCCGACAGCAGCATCTCGGCTATGCTCAGTTCGGTGCCCAAAGCGACCGCCTGAGCGTCCATGTTTTTTGCCTCAAAAGGCCATATTGCATCATTTAGCCATTCCTGCAGAGCCAGACCGGCACCGATCCCGCGCATCAAACTCATGGCCGCGTGACCGTGGGCGTTGACCAGCCCCGGCATTAGGATCTGATCCTGCAGATGGGTGTGCACGCAATCGGGGTGTCGTGCCAGCAATTCATTGGTTGCTGCCAGCTCGATAATGCGGCCGTCGTGCACCGCAATACCGTGGTCGGGCAGTACGACGTTGTGTGGCGCGATGGGCAGTACCCAGGTAGCGCTGAGGAGAAATTCTGGGGCTTGCATGGCGGCAGTATAGCGTCCCGTGGAATCGCGGTCTTGGTTCTATTGAACGCCCTCGCGAGCCCAGAGAGCGCTTGAGTTAGGGTCATTCTAGGGCGAAAAAAAGCCCCGCATGTGGTAGCCTTTGCGGCTTAATTTGCTCTTCGTTGATCCAGTTTTATGTCCGACACGTTGCCCCCTGATTTGCCTCCCGACAGTCGCGATATTTCTCCGGTAAACATCGAGGAGGAGCTGCGACAGTCCTACTTAGATTACGCGATGAGCGTCATCGTTGGGCGCGCGTTACCCGACGTGCGAGATGGTCTCAAGCCCGTACATAAACGAGCGTTGTTCGCCATGAATGAGCTGAATAACGTCCATAATCGCCCTTATGTTAAGTCTGCTCGTGTGGTTGGCGACGTCATTGGTAAGTACCATCCGCACGGTGATAACGCGGTTTATGAGACCGTAGTACGTATGGCCCAAGATTTCTCCATGCGTTACCTTTTGGTCGACGGTCAGGGGAATTTTGGATCCATTGACGCCGACCCGCCCGCTGCGATGCGCTACACCGAAGTGCGCATGGCGAAAATGGCCTCCGAACTGTTGGCGGATCTCGATAAAGACACCGTAGATTTCGTCAATAACTACGACGACACCCTGACCATGCCAGAAGTACTGCCCACTCGGGTGCCGAACTTACTGGTCAACGGCAGTTCAGGCATTGCCGTGGGTATGGCCACCAACATCCCGCCGCACAACCTGACCGAAGTGATCAACGCCTGTCTGCAGATGCTGGAGCAGCCGGAGATTACAGTGGACGAGCTCATGGAACATATCCAAGGGCCAGATTTTCCGACCGGCGCCATGATCAATGGCCGTGCCGGAATCGTGCAGGCGTATCGAACGGGTCGCGGCAAGATTTACGTGCGTGCTAAAGCAGATGTTGAAACCGATAAATCCGGTCGTGATCGCATCGTTATTACGGAAATCCCCTATCAACTGAATAAAGCGCGTTTGATCGAAAAAATCGCCGAGTTGGTAAAAGAAAAGCGCATAGAAGGGATTACGGAATTGCGCGACGAATCCGATAAGGATGGCTTGCGTGTCGTTATCGAGCTGCGTCGTGGCGAAGCTGGCGAAGTAGTACTCAACAATCTTTACACCCAAACCCAGTTGCAAACGGTCTTCGGTATTAACTGCGTAGCCTTAGTCGATGGCCAGCCTAAGCTGCTGAACTTGAAGGAAATGTTGGGCGCCTTTCTACAGCATCGTAAAGAAGTGGTTACGCGTCGGACCTTATACTTGCTGCGACGGGCTCGCCAGCGCGGCCATATTTTAGAAGGTCAAGCGGTGGCTCTGGCGAACATCGATGCCGTTATTGAGCTGATCAAGAATTCGCCCTCTGCTGCGGAGGCGCGCGAAGCGCTGATTGAAAAGCGTTGGCACGCGCCGGCGCTGTTTGAGTTGCTTGAACGGGTGGGTAGTGACGCTTGTCGACCCGAGTCTTTGAGCGCAGATTTTGGTTTCACCGACGACTTGTACCGGCTGACGGATGAGCAAGCTCAGGCGATTTTGGAAATTCGCCTGCACCGCCTAACCGCTATGGAGCAGAGCAAGCTCATGGAGGATTATCAGGGCGTGCTCGACGAAATCGCCGACCTACTGGATATCCTCGGTTCATACGAACGCATGATCAGCGTTATTCGCGGCGAACTGGAAGACATTCGCAGCACTTATGGCGACGAACGGCGCACTGAGATCATGGCCAGCCAACAAGATTTATCTGACGAAGATCTTATTACTGAAGAAGAACTTGTGGTGACGATTTCCCATCAAGGCTATGCAAAGACTCAGCCATTGGATACCTATCAGGCGCAACGACGGGGTGGCCGTGGCAAGGCAGCTACGTCGGTTAAAGACGAAGACTTTGTTGAACACTTAGTGATCACTAATTCTCACAATTCACTGTTGTGTTTTTCCAATTTAGGCAAAGTTTATTGGTTGCGGGTATTCCAAATTCCTCAGGGCAGTCGTGGTGCCAAAGGCCGGCCCATGGTCAACTTGTTGCCCTTGGACAGCGAAGAGCGCATCACCGCGGTATTGCCCATTGCCGAATACACCAGTGATCATTTTGTGTTCATGGCCACGGCCAACGGCACAGTTAAAAAGACGCCGTTAGAACAATTTTCGCGTCCGCGCCCAAGCGGCCTTATCGCGTTAGATCTTGAAGAAGGCAATACGCTCATTGGCGCGGCCATCACTAACGGCAGCAGCGACGTAATGTTGTGTTCAAGCGCGGGCAAAGCCGCGCGCTTCAAAGAATCAGATGTGCGCGCGATGGGGCGTTCCGCCAAAGGCGTGCGCGGTATTCGTTTGGGCGGGCAGCAGCGTGTGATCTCACTGATTATTCCCGAGGAGGATGGATACTTACTGACCGCCAGCGAAAATGGCTTTGGTAAGCGCACGCCGCTGGCAGATTTCCCGATGCGCGGGCGCGGCGCTCAGGGCGTTATTGCCATGCAAACCAGCGAGCGTAACGGACAGTTGGTCAGCGCAGTGCAGGTGTTCAGTGGTGACGAATTGATGTTGATCTCTAACACCGGCACCTTGGTGCGCACTGATTCAGACGGCGTGTCCATTGTGGGTCGCAATACTCAAGGTGTGCGCCTGATTAATTTGAAAGAAGATGAAGTGCTCAACAGCGTTGAACGTATTGCCGAACACGTGCTCGACCAGGCCGGCGAAGAAGACGGACCAACTGACGGTGCGGAACAACCGGCCAGTGATAGTCCCACGGAAGCGGACGACTAAGGTTGTCGATGACAAAGTGTCCAGCTGAGCATGGTAAGGCCCCGTGTTGGCTCCCTAAAAACTAGAATCTTGGAGATAACAGTGCATCGCAGCTACAACTTTTCTGCCGGACCTGCGGCCCTGCCGACCAGTGTTTTGCAACAGGCCGCAGAGGAAATGCTCGACTACCAAGGCAGCGGTATGTCGGTCATGGAGATGAGCCATCGCAGCGCCATATTCGTCGACATTGCGGCCCGCGCCGAAGCCGACCTACGTGAACTTTTGGGTATTTCTGCTGACTACCACGTGTTGTTTTTGCAAGGTGGAGCGACAGGTCAGTTTGCGGGCATTCCGCTAAACCTTACTGAACCTAGTGACACCATAGATTTTATCGATACGGGTGCGTGGTCAAAAAAAGCGATCAAAGAGGCGACGAAGTATTGCCAAGTGAACGTCGCGGCCAGCAGCAGTGATAGCAACTACGATCATATTCCGGACCCGGCAAGTTGGCAGTTGTCTGCCGATGCTAAATTGCTCCATGTGTGTTCTAACGAAACCATTGGTGGGGTTCAGTTTAAACAGTTTCCGCAAAGCGACTGCCCGCTGGTGGCAGATATGTCGTCGGACATCCTGTCGCGCCCAGTGGATGTGAACCAGTTTGGCCTGATCTATGCCGGGGCGCAAAAGAACATCGGCCCCGCCGGATTAACCGTGATTATCGTGCGTAAGGATCTGTGTGGCAGCGCGCGCGGCGAAACGCCGACGTTTCTAGATTACGCAGTACAAGCCGATGCCGATTCTATGTCGAATACGCCGCCCACTTACGGGTGGTATCTGGCTGGATTGGTGTTTGCCTGGGCTAAAGCACAGGGGGGTTTGCAGGCGATCGCCGAACAAAATGAGGCCAAAGCGAAATTGCTCTACGACACGATAAATGACAGCGATTTCTACACGGCGCCGGTACACGAAGCCGTGCGCTCGAGCATGAACGTACCATTTACCCTAGCCGATGCGGAACTCGACAAAGCATTTTTAAGCGGCGCAGAAGCGCGGGGATTGTTTAATCTTAAGGGTCACCGCAGCGTTGGCGGCATGCGTGCAAGCATCTACAACGCAGTGCCTATGGCCGCGGTAGAATCGTTGGTGAGTTTCATGAGCGAATTTGAAAATGACCACGGATGATGACGCACTAGAGCCGCTGCGGCAGCGTATTGATGCCATCGATCAGCAACTGTTGAAGTTGTTCAATGAGCGTGCCCAATGTGCGCTGGAGGTGGGCGAAATCAAACAGGGCCAGCCTACGCAAGAGGCCCCCGTGTTTTACCGGCCCGAACGCGAAGCGCAAATATTGCGGCGGCTCCAAGGGGACAATGCGGGACCTCTGGCTGATCAGGATGTTGCGGGCCTTTTCCGCGAGATTATTTCCTGCTGTTTGAACCTCGAGCAGCCGCTCACAGTGGCGTATTTTGGCCCCGCGGGTACTTATACGGAAGCCGCAGCGGTTAAGCAGTTTGGGCATTTCGCCAATACCAAACCCATGGCTTCAATAGACGAAGTGTTCCGCGAGGTAGAATCCCAGGCAGTACACTACGGCGTAGTACCGGTGGAAAATTCCACCGAAGGCATGGTCAACCATACATTGGATTGTTTTCTCAGCAGCAAGCTGCGCATCTGCGCGGAGGTTGAGTTATCGATTCATCATGCCCTCATGCGGCTGGAATCGGCGGATGGTGAGATTCGTGAAATTCGCTCTCATGCTCAGAGTTTGGCTCAGTGCCGAGGATGGCTCGACCAGCATTACCCAGGGGTACCGCGGGTGGTGGTGGCGAGCAATGCGGAAGCCGCTCGCCAAGCTTCCGAGGACTCGAGTGTTGCCGCCATAGCCGGTGAGATGGCGGCGGACCGCTACCAACTGCAGATGCTGTCTACGCGTATTGAAGACCACCCAGATAATAAAACGCGCTTTTTGGTGTTGGGTCTGCAAAACGTCGGACCCAGTGGCAGCGACAAGACCTCCATTTTGGTGTCCGTGCGTAACGAACCGGGCGCATTGTTGCGGGTGCTGGAACCTTTCCAGCGCTTTGATATCAGTTTGTCGCGAATCGAGACCCGGCCAGCGCGTTCTGGTGATTGGTCCTATGTCTTCTTTATCGACTTTGACGGCCATCAAACCGACCCTAATGCTACAAGCGTGATCGAAGCCGTCGGCGAAGTGGCGCTGGAAGTGCGTTGCCTGGGGTCTTATCCAAAAACGGTGGTGCCCGCATGACCGACAACGTCAATCAGCGCATCGCCGCCTTACAGCCCTACAAACCCGGCAAACCCATTGATGAGTTGGCTCGAGAACTGGGCATCAACGACATCGTCAAACTCGCCAGTAACGAAAATCCGCTAGGCCCCAGCCAGGCGGTTAGGGAGGCCATTGCCGCGGCGAGCCAGGAGTTGCCACGCTATCCGGACGGTAGCGGTTTTGAGCTGAAGCAGGCTCTCGCCCAGCGGTTACGAGTGGATACCGCACAAATTACCCTAGGTAACGGGTCCAACGATGTATTGGATCTTATTGCGCGCGTAGCCTTAGAGCCGGGCAGCGAAGCCATAATTGCTGAGCATAGTTTTGTGGTTTACCGGCTTGCCGTAACCTGTTGCGGTGGCGATCTGGTAACCGTGCCGGCTAAGGATTACGGCGCTGATTTAACGGCAATGCTGGCGGCCGTCACCGAGCGCACGCGGTTAGTGTTTCTGGCTAATCCGAACAATCCTACCGGTACCTGGGTGACCGCCGCAGCGATAGAAAATTTCTTACAGCACCTCCCAGAAACCGTATGGGTGGTGCTAGACGAGGCCTATTTTGAATACGTTGATGAAGCGGAATACGGCAATGGTCTAGCGTTACTCGACAAATACCCGAATCTCATCGTCACGCGAACGTTTTCGAAGATTTACGGTTTAGCTTCTGTGCGTCTTGGTTTCAGTGTCAGCAGCGCCAAGTTTGCCGACTTACTCAACCGCGCGCGTCAGCCGTTTAATGTCAATGGCTTAGCCATGGCGGCGGGATTGGCCGCACTTGCCGACGACGACTACGTGCAGCGCAGCTGTGCGATGAATCGACAGGGCATGGCGCAGATTACCGAGGGACTGACAGCTCAGGGTTACCCCTATATTCCGTCGGTGGGCAATTTTGTCGCCTTCGACAGCGGTCGGTCTGGTGTCGAGGTGTTCGACGCGCTGTTGCAGCAGGGCGTAATCGTGCGCCCGATCGCGGAGTATGGACTGCCCAATCATGTGCGTGTCAGCATTGGTTTGCCTATTGAGAACGATCGGTTTTTAGCGGCACTTTCAGCCCTAGGGCAAAGCTGACATGGCGATTCGCAACCTCGTGGTCGTCGGGGTTGGTTTGATCGGCGGTTCATTAGCAGCGGCTGTGCGGGCGAAAGGCCTCGCTCAGCGCATCACCGGCATAGAGCCTAATCCCCAGTCGGCGAGCTATGCGTTAGCGCAGGGTTTAGTCGACGATATTGTTGATGAACTGCCTGTCGATGCCGACTTCTGTGCTTTGTGTGTGCCGAGCGATCTGGTCGGGGAGTGGGTGCTTAAACTCGCGGACCATGCTGCCACAGTGATAGACGTCGGCAGCGTTAAAGGCCCGATTGTTGAGGCAGTCCAAGCGGCGCCTTCCCCGGTTACAAATTTTATCCCTTGTCACCCCATCAGCGGCTCTGAGAAAAGTGGCCCAAGTGCGGCTGATGCACAATTGTTCGAAAGCTGCGCGGTCGTGCTGACACCGTTGCCCCAGACAGATGAGCAAAAGCTCGCTCAGGCCCGGGAATTGTGGCAGCAGCTTGGCACCCAGATTTATCTGATGTCCCCTGCAGAACACGATCAGGCGTTGGCGGTGACCAGTCATTTACCTCATCTTTTGGCGTTTGCCTTCATGCAGCAGGTGAGCGACGTGCACACCCCCCTCACGGGCGGCGGCTTTCGTGACTTTACCCGCATAGCGGGTGCCAACCCCGAACTGTGGTGGCGCATTCTGCGTTTGAATAAGCGGTCGGTCATGGACAGCGCGGAGCGATTCGTTGGAGACCTAGGTGCAATCATCGAAGCCATTGAGCACGATAACAGTGCGCAGGGTCTGGCGCAGTTGCGCCATGCCGCTGAGAAAAAAGCCGCTGAGAAAAAACATGAATAATTCAGTGCCGGTGCTGGCCATTGATGGCCCCAGCGGGTCGGGAAAAGGTACGCTGGCCGCCTGGATGGCGGCTGAACTCGGTTGGCACCTGCTGGATTCTGGCGCTTTGTACCGCATCGTCGCGGCTATGGCGGTGCGCAGGCGTCTGGACATCGATCGAGAGCCGAGTATGCGCGCGCTCGCAGAATCGCTGCGTATCGCCTTTCCTAATGGACGAGTGCTGGTCGATGATCTAGATCTGACCGACGAAATTCGTACCGAAGATATGGGCGTACTTGCCTCCCGAGTGGCGGCGTTGCCAGCGGTTCGTACGGCAATTTTAGCGGTGCAACGGGACTTCGCCCAAGCGCCAGGGTTGGTGGCTGATGGGCGCGATATGGGCACGGTGGTATTTCCACACGCGGGGCTTAAAATTTTTCTCGATGCAAGTGCGGAGGCGCGAGCGGAGCGACGTTATAACCAGTTGAAAAACAAAGGTTTGAGTGTTAGTTTGCGCGACCTTCTCGAGCAGATCCAAGAACGTGATGCACGAGATAGAGAACGTGCAACAGCGCCGTTGCAAGCGGCACATGATGCGATGCTAATCGACAGCACCCAAATGACAATACAAGAGGTGTGTTCAACGGTTATGCAGGCAGCGAAGCAGCAGCTGTTATAAGACGGTTGCAGAAGCGAGGCGGCCATTGGGGAAGGAATCTCGCGATTGTTCAGCAGTCGCGGACCACCACTGAACCACGCGACTAATCGCATCGTCGATAGGGCACTGTGCACATAACATTAACGAACCAACGGAGAGACGGCTGCGCACATTGTCGTTTTAACTCGCCTTTGCTGCCACGCCGACCACATATATGAGCGAATCTTTTGCCGACCTATTTGAAGAAAGTTTACAAACCATCGAGATGGCGCCGGGGTCCATCGTAACCGGCACGGTGGTCGACATCGATGACGATTGGGTCATCGTTCACGCAGGCCTCAAATCAGAAGGGGTCATTCCTAAGAATCAATTCCTTAACGAACAAGGCGAGTGCGTACTTAGCATCGGAGATCAGGTAAAGGTCGCCATGGAAGTCGTCGACGACGGCTTCGGAGAGACCCGCCTGTCGCGCGAAAAAGCGCGTCGCGCAGAGTCTTGGCAGCAACTGGAAGAAGCCAGCGAAAACAGCGAAGTGGTTGTGGGCGTTATCAACGGTAAAGTGAAAGGTGGGTTCACCGTTGACGTTAACGATATTCGCGCGTTCTTGCCTGGGTCATTGGTAGATATTCGTCCCTTGCGCGAAACCGCGCACTTAGAGGGCAAGCCGCTGGAATTTAAAGTCATAAAGCTCGATCAAAAGCGCAATAACGTGGTGGTCTCGCGACGTGCGGTGCTCGAGGAAGAAAACAGCCACGAACGCGATGCGCTGTTGGCGTCCATGCAAGAGGGGCAAGACGTTAAAGGCATTGTTAAGAACCTCACCGACTATGGTGCGTTCGTCGACCTTGGCGGCGTCGATGGGCTGCTGCACATCACTGATATGGCGTGGAAGCGCATTCGTCACCCCAGTGAAATGGTTAATGTGGGCGACGAAGTCGATGTGCGTGTGCTTAAATTCGACCGCGAAAAGAACCGCGTCAGCTTAGGCATGAAACAACTGGGTGAGGATCCTTGGGTCGATATCATTCGTCGTTACCCAGAGGGCGCGCGGGTTACCGCTACGGTCACCAATCTAACCGACTATGGATGCTTTGCCGAAATCGAATCCGGGGTTGAAGGCTTGGTGCACGTGTCCGAAATGGATTGGACCAATAAAAATATTCACCCGTCGAAAGTGGTTTCAGTGGGCGATGAAACCGAAGTTATGGTTTTGGACATAGATGAAGAGCGACGTCGCATTTCTCTGGGCATCAAGCAATGCCGTCCCAACCCGTGGGAAGAGTTCAGCACCAGCCACGGTAAGAACGAGAAGATCACCGGTAATATTAAGTCAATTACGGACTTTGGCATCTTCATCGGCTTAGACGGTGGCATCGACGGACTCGTGCATCTTTCTGACATTTCTTGGAACGAGCCCGGTGAAACTGCGGTACGCCGTTATTCCAAGGGCGAGGAAGTGGAAACCATCATCTTGTCTGTGGATCCAGAACGCGAGCGCATCTCGCTGGGCATCAAGCAGTTGGATCAGGACCCGTTCACCGATTACACCGCAGTGAACGACCGCGGGACTATCGTTAAGGGTAAGGTCATCGAAACCGATGTTAAAGAAGTGGTCGTTGAACTGGCGCCAGATGTAACCGGGATCATGCGGGCTGCTGAGATCAGTGTGGATCGAGTGGAAGACGCCCGTTCGGCGCTGTCAGTGGACGAAGAGGTCGAAGTTAAGATCATCAATGTTGACCGCAAGAACCGCACCATTGGTTTGTCCATCAAGGCGAAGGACGAGGAAGAAGAGCGTCAGGCCGTGCGAGATCACCAGAAGCAGGAGAGCGACCGTTCTGGGCCTGCAACCCTTGGCGATCTGATCAAAGCGCAGATGAACCAAGGCGAAGACGAGGAATAAGGCTTAGCAATCGGAGCAAAGCGCGGGGTTAGGTGATGACAGACATCAGCATGACCAAATCGGAGTTGATTGAACGCATCGTTGCGGCGCAGGCGCGATCCTCCAGTGCGCAGCTTAATAGCAAGGATGTTGAGTTCGCGGTCAAAACGATGTTGGAGCAGATGTCTCAGGCCTTGGCATCTGGAGACCGCATAGAAATCCGCGGCTTCGGCAGCTTCTCACTGCATTACCGCGCGCCCCGTATAGGGCGCAATCCGAAAACCGGCGAGTCTGTGGGTCTGGCGGGCAAACACGTACCGCATTTCAAACCGGGGAAAGAGTTGCGTGATCGGGTCAACGCCTCGCTGCACGCAGGCGAGGCCCAGCAAGGTTCGGGGTCGGCTCCAGCGGACGCAGCCCAAGACAAGCTATAACGCCGCTGCAAAAACGCCGAAAAAGAAGTGAACGGACTTAAATCCATCGCATTTTTCCTGGCGCTGGCGACTGCCTTCCTATTCGCTGCCCTCGCGGTGAATCAAGAGCAAGTGGCGCTTACCTTCGCGGTGTGGCAGACGCCTTTTACCTTGAGCATTTTCTGGTGGCTGCTGGCTGCCTTGGTGATCGGGATATTGCTCGGTGCGCTTTATGGCAGTTGGTTGAATGTGCGGTACCGTTTCGCCAATCGACGTCTGCGCAAAGCGCTGGACCGGGCCGAACAGCGCTTGCTGCAACAATCCACAGACAACTCTTAAGCTGCTGTACAGTAAAAGCGCACAGGCGATCGAGCAACCCGCTGCTTGGCGCAGATCGGCCGAACACTAAGCTGGTGAGACATCGAAAATAGGAGATGTTTCATGCAAAACCGCAACTCACATCACAGCGCAAAATCAAAGTGTAGCGCTCTCGCTACTAGGCTGTTGTGCAACCAAAGGCGTTTAGGATGGATCGCCGGTATGCTGATAGTTGCGCAATTCAGCACGAGCCTGCAGGCCACAGAAACGCGAGATGCCGCTATTGGAGCTCGAACGCAGATCGTGCACCTCAACACCGCAACCGTTGACGAACTGGTCGAGGGGTTGGTCGGTGTCGGGCAAAGCCGGGCCGAAGCCATAGTAGCGTACCGGCAGCGAGTAGGAGACTTCCGCAACGACGACGAACTGTCTCAGGTCAGAGGTATCGGCCCGCATGTGTTAAAGGCAAACAAAGCGCGGATTTCCTATGCGCCCAGCGTGCGCGGGGCGGCAGCTGACGAGCGGCGGATAAAGCCGGGTACACAAAACGAAAGACAATAGCTAACGTCTGCCAACTCTGGTGCGGTATAAAAACCCTGGCGGCACAGCCGCTGCGGGACAGTGCTGCAGAACTTAAAATGCCATGCCGTTAATCTTTATAGCCGCGTTATTACGACAACCCTGTTTTGGCGCTATAGTTAAGCGGAATGAGGCTTAGAGGGGTGCCGCATGAATAGAGTTTGGACACCAATATGTACGCGCGTGGGAATCGATGTGCCGATATTCGGATTTGCTCACGATGTGCACGTGGTTGCGGCTATTACCAATGCGGGTGGCTATGGCGTCTATGGCGCAACAAGGCGTTTTCCCCACGAGATCAAAGCAGAGCTGAAGCAAATACGCGCTCTTGTGGGCGACAAGCCCTTCGGCGTGGATTTGGTGCTGCCGCCGGGCATGCCCACCCATAACTCCCGCGAGGCCATAGAGGCAGAGATCCCTCAGGCGCACAAAGACTTTGTGAAACAACTCACCGAACGCTATGCGGTACCGGAAGCAACTGAACCGGGCATGCGTACCCGCTTCATTCGCTCAACAGAAATTGAGCAAGAACAGATCCGTGTGATCATGGAATCCGATGTCGATATGATGGCCTGCGGCATTGGTGCGCCAGCAGATGTGATTGAAGAGGCCAAAGACCGCGGCAAAATCACTCTGGCTTTAATTGGCAGCCCGCATCATGTGCCCCGAGCCTTGCAGGCCGGTGTCGAGATCATCGTTGCTCAAGGCTACGACGCAGGCGCGCATACGGGCCCTATTGGTACGTATTCATTGGTGCCACAAATAGTGGACGCCGCCGGCGATGTGCCAGTGCTGGTGGCCGGAGGGGTCGCTACCGGACGCCATGTTGCGGCAGCGTTGGCCATGGGCGGTCAGGGTGTTTGGCTGGGCACTGCGTGGTTATTGTCCACGGAACACCAAGAGCACATGCACCCAGTGAACGTCGCCAAATTGCAACAGGCGGGCAGTGCCGATACCGTGATCACCCGCTCCGAAAGCGGCAAACCCTTTCGTCAGGTACGCACCGGTTGGAGCCAAGCGTGGGAAGCCGAAGACGCGCCGCAACCGCTGAAAATGCCCCTGCAGGACGTGCTTGTGGGCGACTTGCTTGGCGCCATCGAAGAACACGATATCGAGCCTTTGATCCATTCCGGAGCGGGGCAGAGCATCGGCTACTTTGACGAGGTGCAGCCGGTTGCTCAGATCATGGATGACTTGGTCGGCGAAGCGAGCAGGGTGCTGCAGCACCAACAACAGTTTCTGCGCGCCGTAGGCCCTAAATAAGCGGCACTCGATACAGCCGTAGTTAAAAGCGACCATGCCTTCGACCCTAATAACTCAAACCGCCGCCGCAACCCGGCTCGGCAATGCACCGGCGCGCTTTGTGGCGGCGTTAATCGGCGTAACGATGCTGGTGGGATGCGGCGGTTTAAACCTCGAACCGCAACCCATTCGGCCGACCAACTTATCGGGCACCTGGCAATTGGATACGGAGGCGTCAGACAGTGCCAACGCGCTGCGAAATAAACCATCGCGCAGCGTGCGGCCGAACCGTTCGATACGCGAAGAAATTCAGCGAATCAGCCGCGGTTCCGGATTGGCGTTTATTGCTCAGGACATTCAGGTGCTGAAAGCTAAACGCCTAAAGATTGAGCAGGGCGATGACTCCATGGGCGTGCAGCACTGGCCGGGGGTATACCGCGATGTGACCTGGGGTCAGCGTGAGCGAGGCTTGTGGCGCGTGTACGCGGGTTGGGAACTCAGCGATCTATTGATTCAATCCAGCGCCGACGACATGCGGGTGCTGGAGCGCTATCAGCTGGTAAACAGTGATGAAATGCGGGTAACAATCATCGTAACCGCAGACGGCCAAACCAAAGAATTGCAGCGGCTTTTCCGCCGTACAGGCCTGCCTCTATAGGCGCAAGCGCCGCTCAACGTGGAGGCAGCGGTGACACGAGAGTATTGCAATTGGGCTGCACGGCATTAAACTGTCGGCCTCGTTTGAGCGCTGCAGGATCAACTCAGCACAAGTTCAGACGACCACTCCGCCTTAGCTCAGTTGGTAGAGCAGCTGACTGTTAATCAGCGGGTCGCTGGTTCGAGCCCAGCAGGCGGAGCCATTTTCTCCATTATAATCAGTAGTTTAAGATTCATAGAACTTAACAACCGACTCAAAACGGGGCACACCCGACACTACCCTGTGTCCCGTTCCAACTCGACAACCCGTGTCGGGCCGCGTCGATATAGATCGATTGCAGTCAGCTTGCCGCCGCGTCCGCTAAGGCCTAACCCCAGCAGGCGGAGCGGTGCTCAACAACGAGGTAGATAGGTTCGGCCTTTGGTACCGGTACTGCGCCCTCGCCCGTTTGTTGCCAGCCTAAGTTTCCATATCCTCTCGCAACGATACAGACGCAGAACCCTCGAGTGTCGTAACATGACGGGTTTGAGGAAGGAGTAATAGATACCTTGGAACTAATCCTTATTCGACACGGCCTGCCAGAACGGGTCGAAACACAAGACGGCACACCAGCGGATCCGCCTTTGTCCGAAACGGGACACGAGCAGGCCCGGCGTATGGCCGATTGGCTGCAAGACACTGCTATAGATTTTCTTTACTCAAGCCCGATGCGGCGTGCAGTGGAAACAGCCGCTCCGCTCTCTCAGAGCAAGTCGCTGACGCCGCAGTTGCGCGAGGGTGTTGCGGAATTCGACCGCAAAGCAAGCCACTACATTCCTGTGGAGCAGCTCAAACAAGACGACTATGAAAGCTGGCAACGGCTGATGCGGGGCGAGACCGCTGGCGTCGACTTTGATCGGTTTGCGGACGAGGTGGTCAGTACGCTGAACGAAATCATTAGCGGGCATCGTGGACAGACCGTTGCGGTGACCTGCCACGGTGGGGTGATCAATGCATGGACAGCTCATGTGTTGGGGATGCCGCAACGGATGTTTTTTAATCCCGATTACACCAGCATCAGCCGTTACATGATTGCCAGTTCAGGTGAGCGTACGATCATCACTGTAAATGAGCATACGCATCTCAAGGGACTGGGATCCAACCGCCTCTGACCATGCTGGCGGTTTGCGGTTTTGCTGAATCAGTGTTGGTTTTAGGATGTTGGCCACCTACTTTGAGCCAGCGCCGCAGCGAACGCCCGAACCGCTGGGGTAGGTGCATTTTTTGCCACGGTCACCAATGCCATAGAGACCTCCACTCCGGTATCAAAGCGCGCGATGCTTAAATCCGCTGGCGTGCGCACGCGGCTTGTGCGCGCCACCAATGAGCGGGGCGCAAGGGCTATGGCATCACTGCTGGCCGCCAGTGTTAAACAGGCCGACAGGCTGTTGAGTTTGTACCGCGGAAACACCGGCGGATTGCTTTTGGTCGCCAGATTTTCGAACAACTTGTTTTCGTTGAAATAGCGGCTGGGTAACGCTAGCGGATAACTGAGCAGGGTGGCCTGGTCTTGGGTACCGCTTGCCGGGTGGTCATGGCGGTGAACGTACACCAAGTGTTCCGTATGCAAAGGTTGTAGCCGCAGTGACGCAGCGTACGGAGAGCTTTGAAAGTTTGCTTCGTCGCCGATGGCCGCATCGCACAATCCTGTGGCGAGATCTTTGTAGATGTCTGAACCGCCTACCACTACTTCAACGTCCAGATTCGGGTGGCTATCGGCGAGGTTTGCGAGCGCGCCTGCCACCAGTGTTTCAGCCGCTAGGGCGATGGCGCTTACCCGTATTGCCCCCATTTCGCCGGCGGCCAAAAGCTGCGCTTCTTGGTGGAACGCGTTGTTTGCCTGTAGGGCGTTTTCTGCGGTGGAGATAAGCGCACGCGCGCTGTCGGTAGGTTCTACCGCTCGGGTGGTGCGATCGAATAACCGTAAACCGGTATTGTGTTCTAACAGCTGCACACGCTTGGTCACAGAGCTTTGGCTGACCCCTAATTCGTCGGCTGCGGCGCGAAAGCTGCGGTGGTGGAATACGGCAACAAAATTTTGCAATAGGCGTTCATCATTCATAGCTGTTCGTTTGCGATTAATTCCGAATTAAGAACAATAAACCAAAACTAATTCTTTAAAATACTGCTCTACAAATCCTCGGCAAGGGCGAAAGAGTGAACAATCAGGTCGAAAACAGCCGCATGTTTAAGCGCGGTAGTGCTTTGGGCTATTTGGAGGATGAAGACCGCTTCCTCACGGCGCGCGCCGACCCGGAATTCAGTTTTGGGGTCATCGGTTGCGGCATGATGGGCCAAGAGCACATCTACAACGCCTTACTGGTGGGTCGCGCAAAAATCGGCGGGCTGTATGATCCGGCCGCCAAGAGTATAGACGCGGCAACGCGTTTGATCGCGCGAAACGGCCAGCAAGAGGCGCCGAGGATTTATGCTTCGCTGGCGCAGGCCGTTGCAGATCCAGATACTGATGCTCTGATTATCGCCACACCTAACTACACCCACATCGACGTTGTGCGTACTGTGGTTGGGTCCAACAAAGCATTGTTCGTGGAGAAGCCGATAGCCACCACCGTCGCCGACGCGTTCGAGGTGTGTCAGCTTGCCGCGGCTCACAGCCAGCCGGTGCGCTTTGGTCTGCAGTATCGCTATAAGTCTGTTTATGCCGAGGCGCTTACTGAAGTCTTCGAGCGTCGCAGTGTCGGGCGGGTACACAGCGTCAACATGCTCGAGCATCGCTTCCCGTTTTTAGACAAAGTACAGCAATGGAATAAGTTCAGTGCCTACACCGGCGGCACGTTGGTGGAGAAGTGCTGCCACTATTTCGACTTAATGAATTTGTTTTCTGGAGGTAATCCCCAACGGGTATTTGCCGTGGGCAATCAGGCAGTGAATTTTCATAACTTTGTTTATGACAATAAAAAAGCCGATGGCCTGGACCAGGCGCAGTTATCTATTCAATACGACAACGGCGTAATCGGGGGCTTTTCGCTGTGTATGTTTACCCCCGGCACTCGAGAGGAATTAGTGGTCTGCGGTGATGCGGGTCGGGTGCACGCCAGCGAAAGTGCTCGACTTGGTGAGGCCAACGAAAATCGCTTGGAGGTTTGGCGTGGTGAAAATGCTGCGTCGTCGGTTCGCGCGCCAGAATATCCGTCATATATCACCAAGGCGGGTCATCACGGCTCGACGTTTTTCGAGCATCTAAGTTTTGTGGATGAACTGTCCGGCGGTGTGGTGTCTGGTCCGAATTTGGCGGATGGGCTTTGGTCGGTGGCCGTTGGCGCTGCTGCGCAATTGTCTATCGAGCGC
>TARA_B100000963_G_scaffold174750_1_pt1 | contig 21335 bp, 33 predicted proteins | sample TARA_B100000963 | Tara Oceans TARA_B100000963 (sample SAMEA2622097) | marine metagenome | biome: marine biome (ENVO:00000447); feature: surface water layer (ENVO:00002042); material: "saline water (ENVO:00002010), including plankton (ENVO:xxxxxxxx)" | depth 5 m | reverse complement strand
GATCCCATGCTCCGCTAAACTCGGTCCTTGGTTGCCCTCAAACAAAAATATGTCTCTTGTAGAGAGGCACTTAACTAAGTAAAAATTTGCGCCACCTCGTGCCCAATATGCCATATTCCAAGCGATTTGATGAGGCGAGAGATTTAGCTTATTGCTTTTGGTTGCCTTAAGTTCGCACCAAAACGGAACACCATCAGCGACTATGTGAACGTCTGGAACACCGCCCCCATGCTTGTTTTCAATCCGCGTTGCGAACCACTTTTTCGGTAGGTTCTGACGTATCGAGTTCCAAAAGTTCGCCTCTGGTCCCTTGCTCATTGGTTATGTCCTTGTACTCGCCCTCGATCTGAAAAGCCTGTGGGTATTGTTTTTGTAATGCTGCCAAACGTGCTGTAATCTCGTCCCTCGATAGTTGGTCGATTGTATTGATCGTCTCCCGCCTATCGATGGTCAATCCGCCAAGTGCTGACCGTATCTTCTCCGCGTTGATTGCTGCTGAAAAATGTCCTGCATCTTCGGCCCCCTTCGACAACTCGTACAGTCTTTCAAGCTGACCGATAGTCGTAACTCCATACCGCCTTTCGCGTTCTTCTCTCAACTCTTCGATGTACTCAACAACGTGTGGATAGTCTCTACCATTAAGCAAACGAGAAGCGTGTTCGACAGCCAGATCAGACTTGAACCCTGCCTTACGAGCGCACTCCGCATTGCTGTAGATACCTTCAACAACGTATCTTGCAAAACTCATTTGTCTGTTTGTTAATTTTCGGTCGTGTTTATCTTCGACCTCTGCCTTGATACTGGGCATACGTTTCTCTCCGTTGTTTTTTCCGACAATACACCGAATATTTTTGATTTGTCTATAAACAGAAAATGCCCCCTCCTTACCGAAAAAGTTTATTTTTTATTTTTATTGATGGCTTGATCGAGGCAAATGGAGCTATTGAGTACGGTCAAGTGTACTCTGAGTACATCAGTGAGTACGGTGCAAAAATACCTTATCTTATTGTATACAAACACTTTTTCAGGATTGAGTACGTTGAGTACGCTCAAAACGTGTTTTGAAAAAAAAAAAAAACAAAGAGGGGGCAAATCCCTTTTTAAGAAAAAATTAAATTATTTTCGTTCTGCCTCTTGTAATGATGCTATCTGATACTATATGGTACTTTATAAGACAACATAAGGAGATTAAGATGGACACGATAATTGAGATGACTTTACCTACTCATTGGCTAACAGCAATATTTAATGATGATCGAACTGCGTTTAACGATGAGGATGAACAGCAATACAACTCATGGATCAAGGATATGAACACAGATAACTTTGACTGGCATGAACTTGACTGCGAACAAGAACCACATTTTGCAACCTATCACGATGCTAAACGCTATGGAGTTTTAGCTTGTGATGTTGTGAGGGTAACATTTGCAGTGACACCAACAAACAGAGAGGAGGAGTAATGTCTTACAATTTATCAGAGGAAGCCTATGAAATCGCTGACGAGGCGTGGCAAGAAACCAAGGACCGAGATGCGGCAATCGATTTCATTCATGAGACGTGCGACGGACATGAGCTATCGATCTATTATGGCAAGGCGATAGATTTCTGTGCTTCTAACGACACCACTTGTGGCGAGGATTATCTGGATGACATGGGAGGCATCTCACAAAAGGGCGATACGTTTGGAGCTATTGCTTGCCGTATTGCGTATGCTTGTTTGGTGAGTTCTGCATGGGCTTGTCTTGATGGGATCATTGATGAGGAGGAGCTAGAAGATGCTTGAGGGATGGTTTGAAACGGACTTTGGCATGGAGCCATTCTTGCTCGAGGACCAAGGTTCGTTTGTCGAGGCGATAGAGGAGATGGTGAGGTATGATGCGGACTTTGGTTCTACTGACATGGAGGTTGAGTGGAATGGCGAGGACGTAACCAAATTGGCTTATGACACAGTAGAGGAGATACATAATCGGGATGACTAAGAAACTTATCATAAATTGTTGGGAAGAGGGATCGATGGTCTTGAACTGGGATCCCAAGGCTTACAAGACCAAGGCAGGAGCAGCAAAGTCTTTGCACAAGGCGCTATGTAAGTGGTGCGAGGACATAGGGATGGACCCAAAGACTGAGTGTCACATTTGGACACCAGAAGAGCAAGACAACAGAGGTTATGGCAAGCACTGGTGCGTGAGCCTAGAAGCAGGGCCGTTTGAGTGGGCGGTTCATGCCTCAATGGTTATCGACAATCCTAATTGGTATGTCGAACCGTATTATTCTTTTAATTTACATTTTGTCGAGTGAGGAGAGATCATGAGATTATATACAAACAACCAAGGTTCGTGGGTCGGGACGCAAGCAGATGCGAAGCGTGAGTTCGGTAAGGACTGGAGCGAGGTCGGAGTACCGACAAGCAAGGACGAACTACTAGAGTTTCTTAACTTTAATGCAGTGGGTGGAGAGAAGATTGAACCTATTGTAGCTGACACGCCACGCACTGCCCCTCGAGCACATGGACAGAGTTGTTCGGGAAACAGGGATGTTCGTGAGGCCGCAGCACTCAATCGATATGATGTGAGGGATGTAGTGTTGAACTGTCCGAAGGAATATTTAGGGGGCGCATTGAGCGCGATAACAACAAGAATTTATGACATGGAGGATGAACTAAATGCCTAATCATTGCTATCAACAAGTATCTATCAAGGGGCCGAGCAAACTGGTCCGACAACTGTACGCAGAACTAAAAGAGAATAGTCGTTTCTGTGATGTGGTTATACCTATGCCCTTTGAGTTGTGGGCTGCACCAGATGTTAAAAGCAACAAGTATGGTTTCGAGACCACAAGTCCGCAGTGGTATGACTGGAGGTACGACAACTGGGATACCAAGTGGGATGTCTGTGATGTCGATGTGCATGGGGATCTCGAGACAGATGGAAAGCACGATTTCGATGATGATTGCACTGCATGGTTTAATTTCAATTGTTGGACAGCGTGGGGGCCACCACTGAATGTGTGGAACAAGTTGGTTGAACTGGGCGTTGAGGTAAACGCTGACTACCAAGACGAGTGCGGCAACTTTGAGGGCATGTATGCCAATGGCAAGAACCATAGTTGGGAGCCAGAGTATGAGGAGTGTGAAGATGCGTGAGGGACTTAGACGAGACATAAAGACAATGCTGTCTGCTTACTATGGCGATGTGGACTATTGGCTTCAGACGATGGAGGCCAACAACATCAACATGATTACCGCAGGGACACCGACTTTCGAGTCGTATGAAGATGCGAGGGCATGGCGGACAAGGATCAAGTCAATACTGAGGGAGTTTGAAGATGCCTAAATATGAAACAGTAGTACGAGCGGACTTTGATGCAGATGAAAGTTTTAAGAAGGCTTATAAAGTAATCATGAAGTATCTCAAGAAGAATGAAGCTGATGGCAAGATGGCGATGGTCAGTTTGGCGAGGGCATTGGGCGGTACGCTTATGCTTACAACGGAGAAAGAACAGAGAGACATGGCACTTGCTACGGTTATAACGCAGATGTGTGAGACCTTTGCTGACTTCTTGCAAGCGGAGGATCAAGGGGAGTTTGAGAATGACTGAGATAAGTATAGATACGATTGCCTACGTGGAAGAAGAAGGTAAATGGGCACACGTTATCGCTACGTTTGAAGATGACAGACTGTTTGCTCTGTGTGTACCTATGATCGAGAAGTACATCGACAAATACTACAACGAGGATGCGCAACGTGCTGATCAATACATACTCACCGAAAGTTGTGGGTTAGGCATAACAATACCTGACGTGGAGGAGTTCGAAAATGAGGACAGTTGATCCGATGGAGATTATGTTGAGCGATATCTTTAACAAGGTATTCTACAATAGAGAACGAAAACCAGACTATTGTTGGGACTGTGATGGTGAAGGCATTGTCGATGTGGAGGTCTATCGACCACACAATGTTGACAGGGACGTTGGCGTTATAGATGTTAAACCTATGGAATGTGAAACGTGTGGTGGCACTGGTAGATTGGAGATCGAAGATGAAGGTTAGTTTGACGGATTTTGATAATAAAGAAGCAGAGGTTATTTGTGAAATAATTTACGAAAAGTTGTGCGACTTGGGGCTTAATCCTGAGGGGTTTAGTTGGCTTATAGATGTGGAGGTCGAAGATGACTGACGAGAGGATACCCGAGGGGGCCAAGATTATCTCGAGGAAGGAACTGAGGAGGGCAATCAACTCTGTTTGTATTGTGTACAAAGATGGTGAGCACCAAGTTAAATGCCACCTGCCTGACTTGGACAAGATCGTAATCAAGAACAAGGACTTGGATATGTTGTACTTACTGACCGAGGCACTGTCGGATGCAGCAAACGAGGCCGAGCACTTAGAGACGAAGGGAGAACTCAAGTTCTCGATTACAGACTTGAAGGGATCGAGCGATGAGTAACAGGAAACTTTTAACCAGTAAGAGAGCCATGAAGTTTGAATTAGAATTGGCAGAGGTTGGCTGTATTGCAGCCTTTCTTGAAGATCAAAGTCGCAATGTAGAATTGTGGGGGGCCGTTGTAAGCGGCATGGAGGATTGGCAAGCTGATATCCTTCATCGGTTAGCCAAAGAGTTCAAGCAAGCTGAACAAGAACTGTATCAGTTTCATTTAGAAGGAGCGGTGTTAATAGATGATGGATAACAGGGTATGTATGCACTACGTCTTGGATCGGTTGGAAGATATCATCGAGACCTATGAGAACAAGGATGTAACGGACGCCATCAGACGGGTCGAAGAGTTCAAACGGGAATGTATCTACAACTTGGGCGTTAATCTACGCATCGATTACAAGGAGGTGCGTGATGAAAGCCTATGAGATAACGTGTGAGGGCATGGTCAGCAGGACCATTTATGTTGATGACGCTTCTAGTTTAGAGGACGCAATCAACTATGCTCGAAGAGAGTTTTCGCTCCTTGTGGGTGCGAGAGAAGAGGATGTCGAGATAGCTGACATCTATAGTGAACCAGTAGATCTAAAGGAGATCAAAAATGATTAAGGAGTTCTGGAAACGATTAACTAGCAAGCAGCAAACTAATCAGAAGCTGTCACGCAAGGAGCAGATCCTTGCTGAGTTGGAGCGAGGTCAGGGAACCGCGAGGCAACTATCGGATCGCATGGGTTTGAAGCTCTCGATCATTCGACCACAACTATCGGCACTGCATAACAAAGGATTAATTCGTGACACGAACGTAGATGCAGGGGCCGAGGGCGTATGGGAGGTGGTCAAATAGCTGCGAAGTTCTTAGGCGTGAGGCCGCAGGGCGAGAGGCGAGTAAGTCAACTTAACCTGCACTGCGGTCTATGTGGATGGATGTGGAGTCCGGCTCGATATCCAATGTCACTGGATCAATTAGAAGAAAGAAAAAATCAACCATGCGTTAAGTGCGGGAGTGCGGACGTAATGATATTTGAAGAGAGGATAGGATTGGATGTTTAAATTATTTTACACGTTATTGATTATTGAATACGTGGTCGAGGACCAAGACGTATCGACCTCTGTTATTCTCCCGAGTGAAGAGGCTTGTTACGATGCTATGGGCGACGGTGTTCTTGATAATCTGTACGATGTGCTTGCTGATACATACGGCAAGGAGATCATGATGTACTGTAAGAAGACACCTTTTATGTCAGGTGTAAAGAAACCTGATATCAAACCACAGCCACGACCATGAAGAAGCCTAAACCAAGGATGAACAGATGGACAGAGGCACAAAAGGAATGGCTAGGGTACAAACGAAGGATGGCTACGCTTGACAAGAAAGACGTAAGCCTGTCCGAAGCTCCTTGGGAAGAGGAGCCAGAAGAGGAGGACGTAGACAATGGGGGATGAGTCACTAAGCCCTGCACATAAGTTTGAGTATAGATTTCTTAAACAACAGGTAGATAACCTCGAGGCGGAACAATATCGATATGATGCTCGACCTAATGTGCAACAAGATTTGTTTCATGCTCGAAGGGACTTAAAAGAGTTTGTGTCTAAGCTTAGAATGAACGGAGTTAAGATATAAAAAATGGGGACCATTCTTTGGTCCCCTTAGTTTGCCGAGGCATCGAGTGGGTAGATATGGAGCAGAAACCCACCACAGGCAATTACAGTCTATCGACTATTTCTTTTCGGTCAACTTTTTTCGAGGGTTTTCTTTTTTATATCCTCTAACCTCGTGGGGCCGCAGGGTTGACCATCCCCGGGCGAACGCCCTGGCAACATCCAGGTCAAGTCCAGTTAGCTCCGCTATTTCTTTTGCAGCAGTGGTTTCAGATGCGTACCCAACGCAACGCTCTTCAAGCAGCTTAGTTATTTTGGGGTCAAAGTTAGCCATTGTTTTACTTCCTCACCGAGAACCTTTGCACCTAGTTCGATCTTGGCTTGCAAGGATCTCACAATCTTCTCGTCGATAGTGCCATCCGTTATTAGATCGATGTATGTCACGTTACTCTTCTGTCCAATCCTGTGCGCTCGATCTTCAGACTGCATCCGAGTTTCGAGGTTGAAGTCATTAGCATAGTACACCACGAGATTTGCCTCGGTCAATGTCAGTCCATAGCCTGCGGTTGCAGGGTTGCCAACAAAGAACCGAAGGTTCGAGGACGGATCTTGAAACCTATCGATGGTCGATTGTCGAAGATCATCCGAGGTGTCACCATAGTAAGCAGCAGCGGATCCTTCTCCGAACTCTTTGTTCAGCGTGTCTGTGATTGTCTGGATATCATGACGGAAGCGGCTCCAGATCAAGGCTTTGCCATCGTGCTCCTCGAGAATATCCGTAAGCGCGTTGGGCCGCAGGGAAGGAAACGTTACCATCTCTCCGTCGTCTGTCTTCAGATGGCCCGACAAGATTTGCTGCAAGCGCAAAAGCTGTGTGATTACAGCAGGAGCCGTGGTCATCTCTCCATCCTCGAGCATGACGAGTGCATACTTACGGATGGATTCGTACATAGCTTTCTGTTCCTTGGTCATCTCGACGTATCGAACAGAGTAAACTTTTTCTGGGAGATCGAGGCATTCTTTCTTGAGTACTCGATAGCTGAACCCGTCGATCTTTTTCGTAAGTTCTTCTATGTTTCGATAGCCCACGATCTGATTGAAAGACTTGGCTCCCATCTTTTGTTTTATCATGACTGCGTACCTGTGTTGAAAAGCATAGAACGAATCGTAACCAAGGATGCCATGTTGTAGAAAGTCAGCCTGTGCATATATATCGAGCGGACTTTTTGTTATTGGGGATCCAGTAAGCAGCCGTTTGAACTTGAAGCCCTGAGATATCTTACATAAGTTCTTTGTGCGTTTGGCTGTATGGTTCTTTATAGTGGTCGCTTCATCGATAGCAATCAGGCCATTGGCCCCAAACGCACGACCCAACCACTCCCCTGCCTGCTTGCCCTTCACTGTAGAGAAAGCCTCGACGTTCATGACAAAGATGGTAAGTCCATCGAACTTGTCTTTCACGGAGCGCATCTCCTCCTGTTGTTTCTTGTTGGGTCCACTGACCCACCGAATCACTCGATGCGGTACATCACCCGACATATGCTCGGGGATTTCTTTGGCTACCCAGTTTCGATACACACCTTTTGGCGCGATGATCAGAGCGAAGTTGATCAATCCGGCGGCGTAAAGCATACCCATGTTGTCGATCAACACTTTCGATTTGCCTGTGCCCATCTCCATAAAAAAACCAAACGACGGTCTTTGTCCCGCTAGGTCCAAAGCAGTATTTTGATGTTTATATGGTTTTGTTTTAAATTTATACTTGTAATTCATCTCACGCTCCTTATATAGTCTTATATGTGGACCATGGTGGTTCACATTTCAACCCTGAAGAGGAAAAAAACTTATGAGTGATTTATTTGAAGACTACTTCGATGATGGTGAGGCACTTGCCAAAGTCGATAGCGACACAGGAAAACAACTAAGTGATCTTGTTCGCTCACTTCGCAACGTCGAAAAGCAAATCGATGACGCGGAGATTCATCTGAAAAGTTTGAAAGCCGAGAAGCACAAGCTATCAGTTGAGAATATCCCTGCTCTTATGGATGAGATGGGTATGGAACGGATTGACGTGGACGGGTTGACCGTCGAGCGTAAGATGATGGTCCATGCTTCTATTCCACAGGATCGCAAGGAAGAAGCTTTCGCATGGTTGCGTGATAAGGGATTGGACGACATCATAAAGAACGATGTCACTTGTTCGTTTGGCAAAGGCGAAGACAACATGGCAGGAGATGTAGTTGGCATGTTGAAAGAACGTGGGTTTGATCCAAAGACCAAGACCCATGTACATCCATCGACACTCAAGGCGTTCGTCAAAGAACGTGTCACGGATGGCAAACCAATCGACCTCGATATGTTCGGGGCATTTATCGCAAACGCAGCACAGATACGGAGGAAAGCATAATGGCTAACGCAGTTGCAAAAGCAAAAGGTGTGGAAGTAAGCACAAACGTAATGGATGATATCCTTGATTTCGCAGGGGAGGGCGCAGTATTTGACAGCAGTGAAATGCAGATACCATTCCTGCGTATCGCACAGGCATTGTCGCCACAGCTTAACAAAAAGAAACCAGAGCATATCGAAGGTATTTCTTCTGGTGACATGTACAATACGGTGACGAACGAATACTTTGATGGCGAAGAGGGCGTTACTCTCGTCCCTTGTTATCAGACTACAAAGTATCTTGCGTTTATCCCTCGTGAACAGGGCGGTGGTTTTCAAGGTGAGATACCTGCTAACGATCCAATCCTTACACGAACGGAGAGACAAGGTTCAAAGGAGATCCTACCAACAGGTAATGAGTTGGTTAAGTCTGACCAACATTATTGTCTGCTGCTTAGTTCCGATGGTTCGTTCCAACCAGTTGTCGTGGATATGAAGTCTACACAACTCAAGGTCAGCCGTAGATGGAAGACACAGATTGCGATGCAGAAGATACCGCATCCAAAGACAGAGAAGCTTATTACTCCTCCTGTGTTTGCCACCTCTTGGAAGTTAACAACTACCGAGGAAAGCAATGACCAAGGTACATGGGCCAACTACCAAATTGCAAAGGTAGGTCTACTAGACAACAGAGATGTGTTGCTTGAAGCCAAAGCCTTCCGTGACAGTGTCGCGGCAGGTGAAGTCAAAGCGGTAAAAGATCCCGACCACGATCAAAGCGAGTCCCAATCCTCGATTGATCCAGAGAACGAAATACCGTTTTAGTAACACGAGGGTGGCGGTTTCTCCTATGATCGCCACCCTTTTTTGATTGGGAGTTTATGATGTCAGTAGCTAAAAGGATGATGTCCATTTTTGAGGGATCGAAGACTGGGTATCTTGTTACTAGGGTCAAGGGCAAAGGTCACAAGGGCAAGACTGAAGCAGAGTACAGAACTGTGCATGGTCAAGTTACAGAGAACATATTGCAGCAACATCTAGATGGAGATAGTGGTGTCGGTATTGTACCCATTGTTTCTGGGAATGTTTGTAAGTTTGGTGTCATCGACATTGATGTGTACGACCTAGACCACAAAACCTTGCAGGCCAACATACGGCGGTTGAAGTTACCGCTTGTTCATTGCCGATCTAAATCAGGCGGTGCACATTTGTATTTGTTTTTGGATGACTGGGAATCCTGTGCATTGGTTCGAGAATCTTTGACAGAGATGAGGTCAGCTTTGGGCTTCAGCGGATCAGGAGAATTGTTTCCTGCGCAGGAGATAATAAACGACAAAGATGGAGAAGTGGGCAATGGGATCAACATCCCATACTTCAACTCGGAGATGCCTACTCGGTATGCGTATAACGAACGCATGGAGGCTCTCGAGGTAGAAGAGTTTCTTAGTGTGGCGGAGAAGATCAAAGTTTCTATGGCTACTGTTCAAGAGATTGATTTCAGTGGGTCTCGAGAATATTTTGAGGATGGCCCCATTTGTTTGCAGATCCTTGCATCGATGGGCAAGGTTACAGAGAACAGAAACATCGTGATGTTCAATGTGGGTGTGTACTGTAAAAACAAGTGGCCCGACGATTGGGAAGAGCACCACGAAGAATACAACAGGCTGCTCTGTGATCCACCGTTGGGATCGAAGGAGATCGTCGATCAACAGAAGTCCCTGAAGAAAAAAGAAGGGTACTTCTACCAGTGCAATCAAACTCCTCTGAGGGACTACTGCAACAAGGCCAAGTGCAAGATGCAGAAGTTTGGCATAGGTTCAAGTACTGAAGATCAAGCGCAGATCAGTGGTATTACTATCATGCTCTCCGAACCGCGACTTTATTTCATGAGCGTAGAAGGGAAGAGCCTGACGCTTTCAACGGATCAACTACAGAATCCAACGCTATGGCAAAAGGCATGTATGGAACAGTTGGACATGATGCCTCCAGTTCCAAAGCGTGGGGATTGGCAACAGTTAATCAACAGTATGTTGAATACAGCAACAAAACAGGAAGTGGCACCAGAGCTTACAAGGGCAGGGCAGTTTCAAAACCTGCTGCGCAAATTCTGCACAAGCCATATCAGAGCCGTGGCACCAGAAGAAGTTTTGTCTGGGAAACCATGGACGGACAAGGGGAAGACAATGTTTCGTATCGACGCATTGGAGAAGTTCTTACGCAACAATGATTTCACCCACTTCACAACTGGGCGAATACAAGAACACATTCAGCGTTTGAACGAGGGGCAGGAGTGTCATGGAAAACTTAACTACACCAAAGAAGATGGTAAGCGTAGCACCACAAGGGTGTGGTGGGTTCCTGTGTTTGAAAATTTAGACGTAGATATCGATATCAAAGGAGAAAAATATGATATCCCATTCTGATGCGGATAGTCCGCAGTTAATGAGGCTCAAGGACGTATGTTCGTTGTTGAGTATCTCGAAAGCCACCGTGTACAGGTGGGTTGATGAAGGAAAGTTTCCAGAGCCTGTGGTTCTGGGACAAGAAGAAGGAAAGCGTAGTGCTGTTCGTTGGTACATGACCGACGTACTAAACTGGCTCGAGGCTCGTCCGAAGGGTGTGCAAAAAGATGATTCCTAACTCGGAGTTGATCTTCGGTCCCCCGGGAACAGGTAAGACCTACACCTTGATTAAGGAGGTCGAGGAAGCCCTTGCAAAGGGGATAGCACCTGACCGCATTGGTTATGTGTCCTTTACCAAAAAGGCTATCCATGAGGCGATAGAACGAGCGTGTACACAGTTCGGACTCGACCAGAAACAACTGCCATGGTTTCGTACTCTACACTCGTGGGGCTTCAACGGTATAGGAGCAAGTTCCGAGGACATGATGGCCTCTGAAGACTGGGGCGTTCTCGGTAGAGAGGTGGGCATGACATTCTCTGGAGCTACTCGCGTCAATCCTGACGATGGTGTTTTACTTCCTCCAGAACAAGAGTTCCAAAAGGGAGACGCTTACATTCGCATGATTGATCGAGCGAGGTATCGCATGGTCCCTGTCGAGACAGAGTTCAATGAGACAGAAGACTGGAGCAAAGACTTCAATATCCTGCGTCGGATCCAGAAAGAGTTTTCTTTGTACAAGTCGAAGATGAACAAGATCGACTTTGTGGATCAGATCGAGGTGTACATACAATCAGGCAACCCTCCACATCTGGATCTGTTGATTATCGACGAGGCACAAGATCTCACGCCGTTGCAATGGGAGATGGTCAGGACAATCGCACCGAATGCGGATCGTGTGATTATCGCAGGGGATGACGATCAGGCCATACACAGATGGACAGGCGTAGACATTCGATACTTCTTGGAATCCTCGAGCAATGTTCGGGTGTTATCCCAGAGCTTTCGTATGCCACAGAAAGTACACACGTTATCACAGGATATCGTCAAGCGTATCGGGCTTCGGAGAGACAAGTTGTTCCATCCTACAGAAGAAGAGGGCGAGGTAGGTTGGCATTATCACCCAGACGAACTGGACTTGGACCATGGTTCGTGGACCTTGATGGCTCGAACAAACAACTTGGTTCGACAATGGGGAGATCGTCTCCGAGAACAAGGCTACCTGTATTCTTTCAAGGGCAACAGCAGCGTGAACCAAAAGGCTGCACAGGCTATGGAAGTATGGAACAGGCTACAGGGTGGTGAGGGCGTTGAGATAGGTTTGGTTCGAGAACTGTACAAGCACGTTAAGAAGCGTGGAGATGACAAGGTCGTAAAGCATGGGGCTGCAAAGCTTCTCGATGCGGCTGCACCTGATGCGTGTCTGACATGGGATGATCTCATGGATCAATATGGTATGGTGGCAGAGAAGGGCAGAGATGCGTTCGATGTTGCAAGGTTCGGGGAAGAAGAAAGATTATATATAGAATCGTTGGTCCGCAGGGGCGAGGATGTTACCTCAAAGCCTCGTATCAAGTTATCGACATTTCACAGCATGAAGGGTGGAGAAGATGATAACTGTGCGGTATATACTTCTGTGCCTCCAATCTGTGATCTTAGTAATACTAAGACTCCTGATGACGAGCACCGTTGCATGTATGTAGGGATAACAAGATCAAAACAAAGTCTACATATTATCGACCCACCGGGGAGACATAAGTATGAGTTCTAAGTGGGATTTTTATTGGGCAGTAAGAGACGATGGGCTGTATGTCTGGGAGAACGGCGAAGTAATAGCCAAGATCCATCCAGATCATTTCACAGCACTAATCGCAGAACTAGCGGAGCATGTTAGATGGCAAGAAACAAAGCAGACAAAAAAACCATAGCGTTCTTGGAGCGCATGGAGATGGACAATCCAGAACCAGATTGGAGTTGTCCTGCGGAGTATCCAGACCTGACGCAATACAAAACTATTGCTGTAGATCTGGAGACAAGAGACCCAAACCTCATGACCATGGGTCCAGGGTGGCCTCGCAAGGATGGTTTTATCGTGGGGATTGCAGTCGCTGCGGGGGATCAGACTTGGTACTTTCCTATCCGCCACGAGCATGGGCAGAATATGGACCCGAAGTTTACTCTCAAGTGGCTCAAAAAACAGATGGCAACGCCACACATCGACAAGCTGTTTCACAACGCCACGTATGATGTCGGTTGGTTGTTGGCAGAAGGGATCGAGGTGCAAGGACGGATCATCGATACGATGGTGGCTGCGCCTCTCGTGGACGAGAACAGGTTTTCGTATAGCTTGAATAACTTGAGCAAAGATTATGTGGGACAACGCAAAAGTGAGAGAGTTTTACGTGCAGCGGCAAAGGACTGGGGGATCGATCCAAAAGGAGAGATGTGGCGGCTCCCTGCAAAATATGTAGGTGACTACGCAGAACAGGATGCTTCGTTAACATTACGATTGTGGGATCGTATGAGGAGCGAAATCAACGAACAAGATCTGCACCACATCTTCAATCTAGAGACTAGCTTGATACCCTTGATGGTCAAGATGCGCAGCAATGGGGTCCGTGTGGATCTGGACAAGGCGGATCGTGTAAAGAAAGAGCTAGGGATCAAGGTCCAAGAACTGAAGGACGAGATCAAACGTCGTACTAGTGTGGACCTAGAACCATGGGCCAGTGCGTCTGTGGCGAAAGTCTTTGAAGCTTTGGATCTAAGCTACCCAATGACAGATGCAGAGAAGCCTGTGCCATCGTTTACCAAACAATATTTGAGTTCACATCCACATGAAGTGGCACAGATGATTGTGAAGCTGCGCGAGTTTGACAAAGCCAGTGGGACATTTGTGGATTCGATCCTACGACACGAGCACAAGGGACGTATTTACACAGAGTTTCACCAGTTGCGGAACGATGATGGCGGTACGGTTACAGGACGTTTTTCATCCTCGAACCCGAACCTACAGCAGATTCCTGCACGAGATCCAGACATCAAGACCATGATCCGTGGACTGTTCCTGCCAGAAGAAGGGACCAAGTGGGGATCGTTTGATTACTCGAGCCAAGAACCAAGGCTCTTGGTGCACTTCGCCTCGTCCATGCCTGATGCTATGCGGCACCCGATTGTTGATACGATTGTCGAGGAGTATCACAAAGGAGACGTTGATCTGCACCAGATGGTGGCAGACATTGCAGGGATCAATCGTAAGGAGGCCAAAGTGGTAAACCTTGGGATCATGTATGGAATGGGCAAAGGTAAACTAGCTGCGCAGCTAGGGATCTCTGAGAGCGAATCAGAAATGTTGCTGACAACGCACGAGCAGAAGGTTCCGTTCGTTCGACAACTGGCAAAGGTTGCTAGTCAAAGAGCCGAGGAGTTTGGACAGATACGAACACTGCTCGGAAGGGTGTGTCGGTTTGATAAGTGGGAGCCAAAAGGTTTTGGTTACAACCAACCGTTGACGTTGGAAGAGGCCAACAAAAAGTATGGAGGTGTTAATCGATTGAAAAGAGCGTTTACTTACAAGGCGTTAAACAAGTTGATCCAAGGTTCAGCAGCCGACCAAACCAAGAAAGCTATGCTAGATTGCTACAACGATGGATTAATTCCCTTGCTTACTGTTCACGATGAGTTATGCTTTTCAGTAGAGGGCGACGATCAAGCGCGACGCATCAAGGACATAATGGAAAACGGGTTGTCGGATGTCTTGAAAGTCCCCTCTAAGGTAGACGAAGAATATGCTGATGACTGGGGCGGTATCAAAGGATGAAATGTTGGCACTGTAACGCTTCTCTCATATGGGGAGGAGACCATGATATTGAAGACGATAACTATATGTCTGAAGAATATCTTATGGAGACAAATCTTTCCTGCCCAGACTGCGGATCTCTTGTTCTAGTCTTTTACCCGAAGCAAGAAGAAGATTTATACTCTTCCTAAAGATTTAGCCAAGGCTTGTGTTGCGGGATCTCCACCTAGAAGTGTAGGATCTACTTGTGCCGAGAGAGTGGAAACGGGTGGGGCCGCAGGAGCAGGAACAGGATTAATCATGGCAGTAGGCATGATCGGCACTGTGTTTTCTTGAATCACTGGTGCGGCACTGGATTCTTCGATTGGAACAGCACCTGGGGGAAGTGGAGGCTCGTATTTCAAAGGTGCGTTAGCCCGTTCTTTTGAAATACGATTTAGTTCTCCTATTAATTTGGGAGTCAAAGGAGTTCTTCGGACACCGCCCTCTGTCTTTATTTCTTGTTTCATTGCTGAAATCGTATCAACTGTGGCCCTACCGGGGGCAAATTCACCCTTAATAATTCGACCCGCCTCTAACGAACCTATCTTAGCGTCTCGAACAAGTTGTTGACGAATCTCTCTGTTATCTAATCCAAGTAGCTTCATGTTTTGAATTTCAAAATATAATCTACTTTGTTCTTTATACAGAGCGTCTAAATAATCAGTCCACTTGTTTATAATCTCACTTTCACTAGCTTCCATGTTACCAAGAATAGAGTTAGCAACGCCACGAGCACCAGAGCGGTTTCCTGCATACTCTTTCCCTGCAAACTCAAGAGCAGTTCGGGAGTCTAGTTCCATGGGTGTAAAGCCTGAAACCAAACGCATAGCTTCAACATAAGGGTCATGATATTTACTACCAACTCCCTGTTTTGATTCCATGCCAAAAACTGTTTTGGTTAACCTGCCCGGTTTAACGTCTCCGTTCTTTTCAGTTAGGATAAGACGAGTATACTCAGGAGTTAAACCACCAAATATGTGTAACGCAGATTTTCTAGCAATATCCCACCCGTCATCTGTGCCACCTTTGTCTGTTGGTTTATATACCGTGCCAAAAGCTTTTGTTGAGCCTGCACGACCACCAGGAAAGTCTTCAGGCATGACATCCATAATACGTTCAAAAATCATTGTTTCTTGTGTGAACGGTTCACCAAATCGATACAAACCATTCAATGCGGCTTTTGCTCCTGATTCAATAGCCCCTTTACCAAGCTTACCTTGTTGTTGATAGGTAGCCACCGCAGCATTTGCTACGTCAGAAAGGTAGGCGTATGGAAAAGTATAGCTTAAATCAATCGCTTGATAACGACCTGGACCATAAGTATCTAGGATCATAATGTCATGACCTGCTTCTTTTAAATAATCAGGCACAGAAGATTCGAGGATGGCTTGATATTCTTCTTCGCTCAAACCGTTTGCTCTCATGGACATCTTCACAAGTTGTTTTGGAAGAATACTATTGACCGCTGCAAAGGCAGCTACACGCTGTGCCCCATTGCCACGAATCCCTCTTTCAAAAGCCGAGATCTGATCTTGCGTATACCCTTTTGTTAAAAGCTCCTGACGAAGAGCAGGAGATATTTCAAAACCCATTTCACGAAAACCACGAGCAACAGTATTAAAAGCGTTTCGTGTGTTCTCCGCTGCGAAAGACGTAAAGTTACCAACTATCGGAATTTTGTCTACAAACTTAGCTGCCTCTACAATCCTGCTGTAAGTGGGCATTGTATCTTTAACAACTTCCGCTGCCTGTAACTCTACGGGAGTAAGTTTTTCAAAAGATTTACGTTTACCTGCACCTAGTGATGCTTCTAAACCTGCTCCACTGTACAATTTGTTTTCTACAAAGGCTCTGTGGATTATAGGGTCAAGTTCTGGGATGCCTGCTGCATTGAATACGTCTAAAAGCTTACCTTCTTCCCCAAACAAAGCGGCTCCTTTAGCCACTGTATCTGTGCCAGAGTAAAACTTTTCAAAATAACGCATCCCAAGAATGTCTCCTGCTTTATCAAAAAGTCTATTAGGGACTTCTAGAAAACCAAACTCTTTTCCTGCTTCTCTATATTCTTGAAGTGTTCTGATGATAACACTTTCATCAGCTACTCCCGCAGCAGAAAGTTTTCTAGCGACACGTACCAAACCTTCGTCTTCTAAATCTGCATATCTAGCTAGTTGTGTTCTAAGAGCTAGGCTCACGTTATCTGCACCTAAGTTTGCATTTGAACCTAGCATTAATCCATTACCTAGCATCTGACGCACGTTGGCTGTGATACTAGGAACCACAGTAACTTTTTGAGATCCTGCTCGTGCTTTTTGAAACATGGAAAGTACAAAATCCAAAGCCGTGTTTCTTAATTTATAAGGGGCAGTTATAGATTGATAGAACTCAGGGGCCACATACATACCTGACAACTCACCAAACTGTCCGCCAAAAACTCTTTCGGCACTTTCGTCCCCAAGTTTAATGTAACCCTCAAGGTCTTTCATTTCATCTTCTATTACTTCACGGATACTGGGCTGCATATTGTCCGCTAACCCAGGACGATAACCCGCTTCTCCTGGCTTTACACGTTGCAACGCCGCAGGAGAGTCTATGAATATATCAATTGGAGATCGCACGACCATGGGTCTTCCGCCCTGTTGCAGCATTAAACGAGCGTCTCCTAAATCAATTATAGGCATGGATCTGTAGAAGTCTCTACTGGCTACTAAGTTGGCTGTGTCGTTAACAGTCTTTCTCCAGATCCCCACAGGGTCTTCATCAATTATTTTTAACAACTTTCGTGCCGCTTCACTCTTATCAAGAAACTTGGTTCTTGACTCAAGTATATCTGTTGCTTGTTTAAACTTTGGAATCCTAGCTACAATCACACTCCCATCGTCAGCAAGAGTGTCCGCGAGACGTATTTCTCTTCGAACTTTTTTTATAAGTTCCTTGTTACCCAATCCTGATGAAGTTGCTGCTAGTCCAAGCATACTACGAACTTCATCCTCCGCAATAGTTCGCATTTCGTCAACTGTGGCACCCGGGGAAAATAAATCATTTACTCCCATATGATTATACATATCATTCACAGTTTGTTTGTACTCAGGAGAATCTAGATCTAGTTGTTTATAAAAAGATACAGGGTCTTCGTATCTTTGAAACAAACGACGGAGGTGTGTAATTTTTTTAGCTTGATTCTTTTTTATTTCTGCCAATGCTTCTTGCGCTTTTTGAGAACGCACCGTGTTTGTTGGTGCGATTGCTATCTCTTCTTCTAACGTTTTTATCAAATCGTCCGTGGTTCGTGCACTAATTAACTGCATCCTTTCGATTGAACGACCCAACTCAGGAGACAAGTAGTCTATATCATTAATGGTTTTTTTGCCACTAAGAACCTCTTCTAAGTTTTTTCTAATTGCACTTGCTGTAAAGGTGCTTCTTCCGTACTCTGGTTTGTCAGAATCTATGTCAGAAACTTTTTTATTTTTGTTTCTTTTTAATGTTTCTAAACGTCTGTTTTCTAAACCTATAGACTCTTGTTCTTTTTTTATTGCTGCAAGTTTTTCATCTATTTCAATTTTTTTTGGATTTATACGGGCAACTATTTCTGAAGTGCTTAAACCCTGATCTGATAATTCAAGTAACTCATCAGTAAGTTCTTTGCTTTGAACATTTAAAAGTTTCTTTTCTGCACTTAAATCGTCAAAACGTTTATTTATTTCTTTCAATCTAGCATTTATTCCGTCTAGATTTAATTTAGAGTCTCTAAAACTATCTTTAAGAACCTGACGGGCAGCAGCGTCAAAATCGGTGGCAGCAACATAACTAGCTCGATCAACCTCTTTAGCTTGTTGCAATGCCAGTTCTATTTCATTTGCATCTTTAGGATTCAATCCTCTGAAAGATGTCAGATTTCTTTTGGCAAAGTTTTCTACTAAAGAATCTTTTAGCCCTGCATCATACACCCGTTGAGAAATGTCTTTTGTTTTTTCGACTATAGGCTTAATAGGTTTTGATTTAAGAGCAGCACTTCCAACTATCCCTACTCCTTTTGCCGTTGTGAGACCGAGTCCAAGACCGATATCAAAAATACCACCCATGGCAGTATCTTCAACAGCATTTTTAAACTTGTTTGTTATCCTACGAGTTGTTTCATCTCTGCCTTGTACTTGTTGTTGATCTGTTTCTGTAAAATCAGGCATCCAATCTACGGAGTCAGAGAGAGTAGGCCGACCAGAGGGAGACACAACAAAACTAATCGGAGCCGTTCCCGCTGCTGTTGCAAGAACTTGTCCCGGTCTGACGCCTAAAACCTTTGGGGTTAATAATGCTTTACCACTTGCGCTATTGCCAAACTTAACAGCCAATTTATCTAGGTTCTTACCTATCTTGCTCTTGGGAGCAAAACCCATGAGACCTTTTCCTGTTTTTAATCCACGAGCAACAGAAGTTGCTTTACTAACCCACAAAGCAGGGAGGAGAAAGGAGGCTCCAAAAGATACAACATCATCTGCAATTTGACCTGCCTTTGTTTTAGATCCTGTTACGTTTTTTATCGCATCAAAAGTATTTTCTACTTGAGTCGCTGTATTAGTTCCCAATCCAAAATCAACAATAAGTGCAGCAGTTTCCGCTAAACCCCCTGCGATAGAAATGGGAGCATTTAAAACACCACGACCAATACTGCCCACGGTACTAGCAGCATTAATAACTGGATCAAAGGCGTCTAAAACAGCATCTGTGAAAGTTTCCTCTATAGGAACAGCGCCTGGGGGAAGATCAGGATCGGATTCTATAGGAACAGCGCCTGGGGGAAGATCAAGATCAGATTTTATAGGAACAGCGCCTGGGGGAAGCTGTAATTCTTCAGCCATTGCTTCTATCGTTCCCCTGTTGATCAACCCATTTATTTCCCTGTTTCATAATAGGAGTGCCATCTTTAAGTGTGTGAGTAGGATTGAACGAAGTGTCTGTAGAAGCGGTTTCTGTAACAGTGGTTTCTGTAACAGTGGTGTCTGAGGCAGCAGGAGTAGATCTTCCTAATGCAGTATAAAATTTAGTTACTGCGTCACTTCCATAGCTTGAGATTAGCTGATCAGTTAAATCTGCTTCCGTGTAATTAGCTTTACCGCCTAACGTATCAACAGATTTTAACATAGCCTTACCAAGCTCTGAATCTAAAAATCCTTCTTCTTTATCTTTAGCTCTAGCTGCAATAAGAGCCTTTGCTAAATCTGCTTCTTGTTTCGCCCTACGTGTTTCCGTGTCACGAGAGACCATCAAGCTGTCTGCTACTGCGGAGGATATACGTGCCCCTGCTGTCGGCCTGATTGCCTGACCTGTGTTTGGATTGACATAGTTGCCTGCCAAGGCAGCACCTAGTTTCGCTCCTGCAATAGCTTTGTTTATCTCATCTATCTCAGCTTCTGCGGGAACACTCTCTATACCAAGGTTTGTGGCAGTGGTTATAAGATCTTTCTTTGTGTCCCCTGTCTTCTGTTCTTCAGGAAGTTCTGACTCAATAATGTTCTTAGAAACATCCTCGGGCTTGCCCTCTAAATCTGTTTTCGTAACATTCGCTATTTCTGCGGGGAGACCGAGTTCTGCTGCTCCTTCTTCAGTCACAGCCTTTTGTCCAAACTTAAAAGCTTTAGAAAAATCTATTACAGGTTTTCCCTCCTTAGAAACGAAAGGCAAACTTTTATTATCGTAGCTAACTGACATAGGAGGACCACCGCCTGCTAGTTTTTTAACAGGAGGCTTCTGAGCCATAGGTTTAGCCATGGGTCGAGGTGCTTGAGCCATGGGCTGATTCATCTGTTGTATCCCTGCAATATTAGGGATGGGCTGTGATGGAGGGAGCATGGGTGCTTGACCTTGGGCCGCAGGCATTTGCATAGGCTGATTAGTTCTTGGAAGTACAACAGGACGTGGCAGTGCAGCAGCTTGCATAAGATCTCGAGAGGAAGCCATAATACCACCTGCCATGGGTCGTCTGGGTGCCTGAGTCATAACTTGAGGTTGTGGCATTGTTGCAATACCGCCCATCTGTCGTAGTTTGTCTCGTGCTTCCGTGGCTTTCTTAAACAACCTTCTGTTATTAACTTCGCTTCTCATGCTCACCTACCTGTTAAACATACTACCGAGGATCGATTGCCCTCCGCCATATTGTTGTTGATATGAACCAAGTCCCATGGCTGTACCAATGGTGCTTCCTAACACATTCTGTCGTGGTGCAGATCCTATCGATAGAGACTGCTGTGTAGATGGAACCCCACGGAAGATGTCTCCCATGTAACTAAATCTTTGGAATGGCTCGTATGCAGTTTCGATAGCAGACTGACGTTGTACATCATACTCAGCTTGTCTTTGTTGTTGTTCAATGCCACCAACATTCATCAGGTTCTGTACGTCTTGATAGCCAAGATTCTGGGCCAACTGACCAAGTCCTGCCTGTGCAGTTCCCAACCCTTGAAAAACTTGTGCTCCCGACTGGCCGCGTTTCATCTGGTTCTCGAAAGCAGACTGAGCTTGTCGTTGTGCACCAGTAAATGCAGCGGATCGCAACTGTGCCCCTGTTCTGGCCTTTCGATCATCTGCTGCACGTTGTATTTCTTGCTCTGCTATTTCACCACGAGACCCACCAAAGGCTCCTGCGCCAACGGCTCTAGCTGCTTGTCTTGCTCT
>TARA_B100000963_G_scaffold207468_1_pt1 | contig 21382 bp, 29 predicted proteins | sample TARA_B100000963 | Tara Oceans TARA_B100000963 (sample SAMEA2622097) | marine metagenome | biome: marine biome (ENVO:00000447); feature: surface water layer (ENVO:00002042); material: "saline water (ENVO:00002010), including plankton (ENVO:xxxxxxxx)" | depth 5 m | reverse complement strand
TTAAAGATACTTTTAGTACCTACAAAAAATTTACCGTCTGCTGGATCTGTACCTACAAATACTGCAGGTGCACCATCCCATTTTGTTGTTAGGTTAAATTTGGTTTTAGCACTTCCTTTTAACATTTCATGAAAACTGTGAAGATAGTTAATTGCTTGTTGTCCACCAGGTAAGCCGTCATTGAAGATTAAATCTTCTAAGTGTTCTAGATGAGTATTTTTATTTTCGTCCAATCTATGATAGATTGTGCATTCAGTCAAGTATCCTTTTGTAAGATCTACTGCTTTCATTATATAGCACCTAGATCTCTAGCAGGTCCTCCTAATGTACCAGTATTACCTAAGTCGCTTCTACGTTGTGGTTTGAGACCTATATCTCCTAAGTCTGTTTGACCGCTACCTGGCTGATTTTTTGGTCTATCAGGTGGTGCCGCAATTTTTTTGAGTGGCTTACCGTTTACTGATATAATGTTGGTGTTTGCCACAGGATGTTGAGTCTGACTCTTAAGAGGCTTACCATCTTTATCTTTATATAGTGCTTTTACCAAAATGTCTGGTACACCGTCATTGTCGTTATCTACACTAAGATTGCTTGGTGTTAATGTAACAAATTCTCCATCGACAACTTTGCCATCTGCAGTTTTAAATCTTATTATATCACCTGCCACTGGAGGATTTACTCCATATACAGTTTTCCAAATTCCTGCAGTTTGTTGTTGCATTGTTTTGTCTTGTTTTTTACCACGTAATTTGGCTATACCTCTATCTATAAGTCCGCCAACTCTCGAACCTATAACACCGCCAATGTTTGTAGATTTAGCGGCCTGACCAGCACCTGGTAAAGAAGGATCGCCTCTATTGTCAAAACTAAAAAAGTTTTTAATATATTCCATACCACCTGGTTTAAAATTTAATAGATTTTTTATTCTTGCTGATATATTTTTACCAAATGCTCTTCTAGTAAAGTTGCGATCTGCTGGTACAAAGTCGTTTAATGCTTGGTCATAAACAAAGAAAATATTTTTTTTATTATCTATGTAACCTTTATAATCTACGCCGTCAACATCAAACTCAAGATCTGTTAAATCCGGATTTGCAACAATTTCGTTCCATTTTAATTTCTTTTTCTTTTTGTTGTCCATGTCAGCAAAAGCATCTCGCTTTGCTTGAGTGTCGTCGTCAACTTCAAAAATGACTACTTCATTTATCTTCATTGGATTTAGACCTTGATTCTTTTATGATACTGATGCCCTTGATAAATCTTTCAGGTCTATTTCCTTTTATAGAATTAATTAACCTACGTTGCAAATCTAATGCTTCTTGCTCATCAAAATTTTCTTGAATTAATTCAATTAAATTTAATGCACTTTTTATAATGTGGTTACCTCTAGACTCGATAACATTGAGTTTGTCTCTATCTGAGACTATCGAATTTAGTTCATCTAAAATTGATCTGCGATTTAAGGACATTTTATCTCCGTTTAAGCATATTTATCTAAATTACTTTTTCTTGAGGAGGTTCCTTAGTTCCAAACCTTGCTGTACTATGTCAACATTTTCTTCTGTGGCATCATCATCGCTTCGAATTGCAGAAGATCTCTTCAAGGACTCTGTCATGGTGATAGTATTAATAGTGTCATATGACTCGTCATCTTCCTCAAGATCTTCAATTCTCAGTGTTTCTGGATTGAATTTTAAGTCTACTTTGCTACCTACACCACTACTAGAACGTGTTTTCATAAATTGTATTTGATATCTACCACGTTCCCTCATGGCATTGCTTGTGAATATACCTATTACATTGTCAGCAGTTTGTATTTTACTAATACCACCTGCAATATGGCTGTGATCAAACTCTATTTCTTCAACTGCACCCCTGTTCAACTGCGATGCTGTAACTAATAAGATGTTTAATTCTACTGCTAAATTACGCAACTCCTCAGATACATACTTGTCTTTTATAAACAGGTCGCTTGGACTAACTTTAGTGCTGATTGGACTCATTAAATCTAAGTAATCTACTAATAAAGCATCTACTTTTATACCAGTTTGTATTTCATATTCCCTCAAAAACGACCTAATATCGTTGGCATTTATGCCATTACTCATCTGTTTTATGCGGAATTTACCAGCACCTTTACCTTTCATACGCACTTTCAAGTCCACATCATCCATGTTTTTCATGACATCTCTGGTGGCATACTCACTGACCATTGCATCAATACGCATACTTGACAGTTGTTCACTTAACTCTAAACTTAGATATACTGTATTAAGTCCTGCTTGACTCCAATTTACACCTAAGTTTTGTAAGAATAAACTTTTACCAGCACCAGAGCCACCTGCAAATACTGTAAGTTCCCCTCTATTAAGTCCACCATACAGTTTTTGATCAAAGTTTTTCCAACCTGTGCTAATTGCACCTGCTTGATCTTTTATCCATTGCAATCTTTCTTTGGGATTTTCATAATAATCTAAACCAAAATCACTAACAAGACCTACTTGACTTGCTTCTTTAATCATTACTTCAACAGTACCATAGTCTTGATTTTCTAATAAGTCTGTACTATCAAGTATTGCTTTTTCCAGGGCCTTGTGTTTACAGAATTGCTCAAATTCATCCATAAACCAATTCATATGGCTTTCATGAACGTCTTCTACTGGCTTCAGATCAATGCCATTAACTGCTTCTAATTGTTCTAATGTAGGAATGCTGTTGTATTTGTTTGCATGTTCTTTTAAAAATTCTACTGCTTCTCTGTATTTTCTATTAAACATATAAGGCTGTACAATATTGTTTACCCTTACAAACACATCAGGGTCTGTAACTAAGAATCTTAGAAACAGTTCTTGTATATCTTCGCCGTAATCTTTAATATCACTCATAACATTTTACTCTGCACTTCAATTTTTATCTTATTTGCGACAGCATATTTAATTATACTAGATAATGTCAAAAGTCTGCCATATTTGAGCACCGCATCACCAACATCTTTTATATCTGTGTGCCAAGGCGGGAAACTTACTTCCCACCCTAGTTCAGCGGCCTGCCTTATCAATTCTTTGCCTGGTGCATCTCTGTCAGGACAAAGTATTACTCTTTTATTTAACGAATTTATCTGTTGTATCTGTCTTTCATTCATTGCATTACCTAGCACACTTATACCATCTATAAGTATAGCATCAATTACACCTTCTGTTACTACTACAATATCTCTATCTGAGTATATGTATTTGTCTATGTTAAACACATATCCTGCTTGACTATTGTTTATGTATTTAGGTGTTTCTTTTGTAGGTGGATTTATATGCCTGCCTACATAACCAACTACTTCTTGGTTGTAGTAGAAAGGAATGATCAGTCTGTTTTTAAGCATAAAATCATCACATAAAAATAAGTCATAGTTTGTATCTAGTAATTTTCTTTCTTTTGCATACAGCATTATTTTTTCGTGTGTTTCGTTGTATGCTAACTTAGGCACATCTCTTACATTTATAACATTTGGTAATTCTACTGGTTTAAATTTTTCATAACTTATTACAATATCATCTGATACGTTATCAAATTCTTCTATTTTCATTAGTTCTAATACAAGTTTCTTTACACTTTCATTAGTTGCACCTAATTTAACTGCAAGGTCTTTGTATTTTTTACCAATTCGTTTGCTTGGACTCCAACCAGTAGAGAAGCCACAATTAAAACAGTTGTATGCAATCTTAGGACCTGTTGCAATTACACCTGCTCTGCCTCTTTTGTCATTGCACATAGGACAATCAAATGTTACCCACCCAGCAGGAGTCTTCCTGTTTTTAGGAGGCATATGAGTTGTCAGCAACTCATGTACTTGTTGTATTGCGTCAGACTGTTCCATTCTTTATATTATAAAGGATTATATATAGGAAGTCAAGTCAAAATCGATCAGTTTTATGTCTTCCTTGTATTTGATTAGTACTTTTTCTATAAGTTGATCATTATAGGCGTCTCTATCATTACTATCGTCTCCAGGTATATGATAGTCGCCAATATAAATTTTGTTTATGTTGAATGCTCTTTTCATAAAATTATCTAGCATTTCTAAATGTACAAATTTATCAATAAGTTTTATTTTATCTTGGTATTTTTGCACATAAGTTGGTTCGTATTCAAAGTCATCACTGTTTACAAACTCTTCAAATGTAATATCTTTGTATTCCTTTTCCTTTATAACTTTGTACCATCTGTATATACTACGTTCTCTTGTAAAAGGATTTCTCACAAACATTATATTTTGTAAATTTTTATCATATTGATTTATATCAAACTCATGATTTGGTGCTGTATAATCTATTAAATTATTATCAAACAAAGTCTGTGCAATCCAACGTGTGCCACAACGGGTAGGAAATACACAGGCGTGAATACCGTTATTCAATTTGTGCATAATAGTATTTAATTTCTTAAGAGTATTTTTTCAAATGTTCCTGAATTGGTTGGACCAGGAGAATATTTAAATCTTAAATAACTGAAGTTTCCTGTAAAACTATAATATGTTACGCCGGAAACATTTGCCATTGGTATTCTTTCTAGATTATTTACAATAGGAATACTTGCCCAATTTGAGTCATCACTTGATGGTGCTTGTAGACTTAAACTTCCTTCAACAAATACATTTCCTGTAAAGGTTGTAGAGTAGATACCTATAGTGTGAGTAGCATCTCTAAAGTTTTTCTTTTGATTGCCTGTAAATGAGCCACTTGTAAACACATTTGCTGTGTCGCCGTTATCTGTATTTTTTGTTTGGTTAAACACATTTGCAACCTGGGTTGGTATAGGAGAAGGATCAGCATCATTCTTAACAATTAGTGTACATAATATTCCATTGTTATAATCAGAATATATAGGTGTCTTTGTACCGTCTTCTGCTACATTCTTAAAAGACACTTTGTATTGGCCTTCTACTAATGAATTCATATCTGCTTCTGTTAATTTAAGATCAGCACAACCTTTTTCTAAAGTAGGTACTGCAAATCTTGTTAAAACTTTTTCATTAGTGGAATACTTTATAATGTCTGCTTGTATTTCATCATTATAAACGTTTTGCTGTTTTCTATCCTGATTGGTAACTTTGATATGGATAATATTATCCATTCCTTTGTGTACTATAAATTCTTTTCTATTCATACTTCTGTTATCCAAATAAAAATAATCCTGTTTTTTCACAAGATTCAGTGTGTTGTATTGATACATAAAAAGTTTTAAATTGCTCATACATGTTCATTCCTTCTATTATATTTATCTAGAGAGGTATAAATAAAGTTATGCAGGACCAAAAGGAAATACAAGAAAAGTTTCCTTTCTTTACTATGCTTACTTATGGTGAGAAAGAATACTTTGGTATAGTTCAAAATCAAGACAATGCGGTTACATCATTTTATGATTACAACGTATTAATAGCACCCGAAGACAAAAAACAATTTGTTGAACTAGGCGAAACATGGTGGTGGGAAAGTAATCGGCAGATTCCTATAGATGTGTTTTTGTTCAATGAAATGAAAGAATTTAGAAATTGTTTAAAAACATTTAACAACAAAGACATAGAAATATTATTTGGACCAGTCACTAGTATTCACAATCTAGTTAAAAAACGTATTAAAAGAAGAACAATTCAATTAGTCAAGAAGGCTGACTAACTTATTTAACTGAACAATTATAGCCATTGCGTAACTATACGCATGTGACTTCTTGAAAAAATATGTATCATTATCTGGTTTTTTCCAAACATCCTTTTCAATTTCTTCCCAACTTTTTCCAACCAAATATCTCTTACCTGGTCTTATCATTGCAAGTATCATCGCTAATTGATCTATGTTAGTTGGTTTATGTTGTTCTATAATGTCATAATGATTATTAATATGAAACAGTTGTTCTACTATTTCTTTAGCACTTAGTAGTTCCCACACTGGTTCCTGCTTACATAAATTATTTAATTCTTGCTCACTTTCAATATTGTTATACACACTATTGTTAAGAACATCTAATTTAAAGTAACCTAAATCATCTGCTTCTTTGTGATCAATGTTACTAAGGCCTGTTACAGGATCATGGGGTATAGGCTGTATATAAACGCCTGTGTTGTGTTTTTCCATGCCACCTGGACGTTTGATACTACCTGTAATATTATTCAACACAGACAGCAATTTTGTTCTGTCTGCCATGTCAATATCAACATCAAAGTCAATCTTCATTGAATAAATTGCTCCACTTTTTTAATTTATTTCTTTTAACTTGTACACGTTCTTGTATTTTATCATCTGTCAAAAGATTGTTTTCTTTTAAAATTTCTAACATACAAATCAAATCGCCAGCCTCGTCCTGTAAATTTGCAATGTCTTCTTGTGTACGTTCGTCTTCAAAACGTATAAGTTTACTACAAGCCTGGCTGAGTTCTGCACACTCCTCCATTGTTATAACCAGCATTTCCTGTTGTTTATTCATTTCCTTCAAATTTTCGTTTGCCAGATGTGTAACCATCCTCAGGTGGTATTTCTGCATCTGCATTCATAAATCGCATACGTTGTATAATATCCCAATTTATTCCATCACTTGGTTTCCAGGCACTTGCTATACTGTCTATATCAGTTAAATCAAATGCATTCTTGTTTTCTTTATCGCTCATAGATTTGACGCCTCCACTATGTCTTGTACTAAATTTACTTCTTCAGTATTTTTTAAAAATATTCTTCTCCAAAAGCCAGGATCTGCAATATCTTTTATAAGTTCTACTTGTTCACTGTTAAACTTACTCCACAATTCTTGTCCGCTTTCACTTAAAAATAAAAACCAAGGAGATATCTTTCCGCCTCTTATATGATAAACTGCTAACTGTGGTGATACTTCTCTAAAATATTGATTCCATTCTTTATTTTTTTCTTCACTCCATGCCTGCATACATTTAATACTTCTTTCTATGCCTCTTTGTGCTGGTTCTTTTTTTATTAATTGTTTCAAATAGATATCATATATTGCATCCTTTGACCAATCTTTTAGTGCTACACTTTCTCTTATTAAATATTCTGCATAATTTTCAGGCTCTAGTAAATCTTCTTTTACCATTTTTCTACCAAATTTTACAAATCCTGCATAATATTTGCTCTCAGCAAATTCTTCATAAGTTTTTGTTTTTGCATTATGCATGTTTATTTCATAAAATTTTTGATATGTTCTAAATGCCAATCGAACATGTGTTAAATCTTTGTCAGTGTGCCTCCTTTTTTGTACGCACATATGAGCACTTAGAGTTCTTTCACTCATAAATGTTTTACCACAATATGCACATGTTAAATTCATGCAAAAATTTCCTTTATACTTTTATCATCAAAGCCATGTATTTCTGCCAGCACCTTTAAATCATCTTTTGTATTCATATTCATTAGTAATTCTACTTCATCTGTTTTTGCCAAAGGAAATATTTCTCTTACCATTTCTTCAACTTTGTCTTTTTTACGTTTTGCCTTTGGTACTTTTACAAAAGGATGAAATTGACTTTTACCAACTCCTGCTAAACACATTAACTTCCATTGCAATTCTGGGTGTTTACTTATGTCACTCCAATTTGTATTCATAAACTCATTTATCATTACTAGATAATGGCCTGCATATTTGCCCTGTACACTACTTGCATATCTTTGAGTCATCCATAAGTTTAAACTTTTACGTTGCTCATCAGTTAGTCGACTATAGTATTCATAGTCTTTGCGGTCTACTGCCGCCATGATATCTTTTATTTGTAAAAGTGGTTTACTCGCCATCAAATTCTACCAATGTTCTTACATTATAACCGTTGTCTTGTATTATAGCAGAACCGCCCAAATTGGGCAAGTCTATTACTGCCAGAATTAATATATCTTCTTTAGGTATATTCCAATTTTCGTGTATAAGGTTTGCACATGCCAAAGCGGTGCCTCCTGTTGCAATTAAGTCGTCAATAATAATTACTTTTCCGTTTATTGGGGAAAGTAATTGTATTTGCAATTCTGCTTTTCCATACTCTAAATCATATTTTTTACTAACAGTTTTATTTGGTAATTTGCCTGGCTTCCTTGCTAACACAAATGGTATCTCAATATCTCTTGCTAATGGAGTTCCAAATAAAAAGCCTCTGCTTTCTATTCCTACAATTACATCTCCTTTAAACAACATTATTTCTGCTGTAAGATCTATTAAACATTTATTAAATGCTTCTGTGTCTTCTAATAATCCAGTAATATCTCGAAACTGTATTCCTTCAATAGGAAAGTCGGGTACTGTTCGTATGCTGTTTTTTATATCAACCATATTTGTATTTTGCCTTCCTATTTTTCTTTTTATAATGTTTTTTAATTATATCTTGTTGTGCCCACCTTCTTTTATTGTTTTCGCCATTTTCTCCTCCCCAACTTACATTAAGACGTTTTTCTTTAGGTGTTCTTTTTATTAATTTCTTTTCCCAGTCTAATGCTTCTTCCATTGTATGAAATTTATTTACTTCTCTTCCTACGCATTTGTATTCACACATTCTGATTGCTTTATAAAGAGGGGATTTGCCTACTTGACTGCTTTCTATATGTTCTTCAAGTCTTAATGTTAAAGGCTTTGCAGTATATCCAAAATAAACCTTACCGTCTGGAAAATCTATTCTGTAAACTGTAAACATTAAAACAGATCAACTTGTTCCCATGGTAAAAGAGTTTTACCAAAGTGACCATAGTTTGTTGTATCTGAAAGTTGTATATTAAATAAATCGAATTTGTCTATTATGCCTTTTGGAGTTAAGTCAACTCTATCTCTTAATATATCTGCTATGTCGGCTCTAACTTCACCGTCAGCATAAACATAAACACTAGTTGGTTCTTTTACACCAATAGCATAACTTAGTTGTACTGTACAATTATCTGCTTGGCCTGATGCTACAACGTTCTTTGCCAAATATCGTGCCATATATGCCGCTGATCTGTCGACCTTAGTGCAATCTTTACCTGAAAAAGCACCACCGCCATGTGGAGCATACCCACCATAAGTATCAACAATAATTTTTCTTCCAGTAAGTCCTGTATCTCCATCAGGTCCTCCTATTACAAATTTGCCTGTAGGGTTAATTAAATATTCGGTATCATCATCAATAGGTGCATCTGATTCTTCTAATGCTTTGATCACTAATTCTTTTATGCCATCTTTGACTGCGTCTAATGTAAACTCTTCTGTATGCTGACTGCTACAGACTACTTTACTGACTCTTACTGGATTATTAACACTATCATATTCCATTGTAACCTGTGATTTGCTATCAGGTCCTAACCAAGAATAGGATATACGTCTTTCACTTGCAAGGTACTGTAAAATTTTATGGCTATAATATATTGCACTAGGCATATACGTTGGTGTTTCTTTGCAGGCATAACCAAACATGAGTCCTTGGTCTCCTGCACCAAAGTTATCAGTGCCCAATGCTATGTCTGGACTTTGTCCATGCAGTTCGTTATACACTTTTAGATGTTCCCAGTGAAAGCCTTCCTGCTCATATCCAATTTCTCTAACCACACCTCTTACAATTTCTTCAATGTGTTCTTTATTAATTGGTACAGTACTTTTATACTCTCCTGCTATTGTAACCATATTTGTTGTAACTAATGTTTCAACTGCCGCTCTATGTGAGTCATTACCAGCAAGTATATAGTCTGCAACTCTATCAGATATTAGATCGGATATTTTATCAGGGTGTCCTTCTGAAACACTTTCACTTGTAAATTGATATGTCATATGTTACCCCCAAAAATGATATTTTGCTGGAATCTTTTCTTTAATAGGCTTCCAGATTGCCTCCTCTATTGGTCCTAAGTATTTAGGCCTTGGAGTGAGCCAACCCACCAAAATTCCGATAACCAACCATTTTAAAATCATTATTCCTCCTTGACAAATATTCCGTCAATCATTTTACCTTTACGATCTTTAATATCCATGTATGCAACTGCTAAACATTCTTCCATGGTGATTTTATTTCTTTCCATAATATTAATTAATACTACTAACATATCACCAATGTCATCTCTTATATCATTACCTTTACAAATATTATCACTTAGTTCTCCCATTTCTTGTATGAGTTTTGCTAATTGATCTTTGTCTGTGGCTCCTTCAATCAGATTTCTATCATGGTGCCACTGCGTAATTTTTTGTATTAAATGATATGCCGTTGCCATGCCATTGTTATCCGCCATTATAATTTTCCTTCTTCTCTCATTTGTTCACGTATTTTAGTAGCACTGATATCGTGTATAGTATCGTCAAAAACTTCTTGCTCAATTTTATATCCAACATCTCTACCATACGTTATGTTTAACAAGTTAGGTACAACTTGTATTTTTACCTTGCCAGCAAATTTGTGTAAACTTTGTTGTAAGTTTTCTACAACTTCATGTACTGGAAAAGGATTCTTTTCATCTGTTGGCATCTCTCTCACCATTAAAAACACTTGTCCGTGTTTTGCCAATGCTCTATCAAATAGTGCTTGGTGTCCTGGGTGCCAAGGTTGAAATCTTCCAAGCATTTGTGTAGTAGGTGCTTGGTTATCCCATATAAATCTTTGTCCAAGTTCATAAGCAATTATTTTAGCATCTACATCGCCACGTTGTTCGCGAACGTTGTAATCTGTTGCCATTGGTCTTTCAAATACTTTGTTAGTATCTTCAAATCTACCTGCTTCTATTGTGTCTACGAATATTTCATAGTCAGCAAAGAATTTATTTCTAGCACTTTCAAATGGTGCTACAAAATCTGCTATTGCTATTTTGCCTTCCAATTCAGCATTTATACACAAATCAATCATGCGTTGATTTTGTCTTAATCTACCTTCTTCAGAGAAGTCCCAATCGTCTGCTTCTTCTCTAACTTTATCTGCGTTGAACCAGGCAACTTTGTCACCTAAGTATTCAACTAAACGTTCTGCCAAATATGTTTTGCCACTTCCTGGCAATCCAAATATTAATACTCTCATTATACCTCGTTTTGCTCTTTTTCCCACTTAACATTTTCATCAAACTCTAGTAAAAAGTCTTCGTCGAGTTCATCAAAATCTGCTTCTGAGTCATGCCACTTCTTATTTAACCAGCCAACTTCTGCATGATAACTTTTACCGGTAGTATCATTATAGTCGTATTCTGCATCAAGTTCGACCTTGTTATAGTACACTTTATCAATAAATTCTCCTAGGTTTGTTTCTACAATACCCATGCCTAATTTGTATCTATCAAAGTCTTCTCCATCTGTTTCTACAAAGTAACTAGCAAAGGTGCCTTTCTCACAACTGTGAAATGCTAACACAGGCACATACATATTTCCTTCGCTATCCTCTTGGCAAATCATATCAGGTGCTTCTTGACCAAAGTATCCGCCTTCTCTGCCATACATATGAATACCAGCAAAAGTACCAACTTCGTTTTCATGGTCATAATCATCTGAGCCATCTGCTGGAACTTCGTAAACAGTAAATTCGGAATCACCGTATGCACTATTAATATGCTCTATGTCGTCGCATTCCCACATGTAATAATCATCTCTAGGAGCAGGAATTTGTTCTGGATCATCGTGCTCTGCATTCTCGTCGAGGTCTTCGTCACCGCCCCAGTTATCAAATGATAAAACTGTGTCAACTAATTCGCTTGGGTCCATATCTACAGTTTTAGTTACAAACTCATTTGAAACTTCACCTATTACACATTCACCACCGTAATAACCAGTATCAATTCTAAATTTTCTTTTTGCCATTATATCTCCTTAAAATACATCTCCTAAATCAACAACATCTGGTATTTTATTCGCTTCTTTTACAAACAACACACTCTTAGGTACAGCCTTTTGTTCTATGGGTGTTACTAATAAATGTCCTGGTTTCAGTTTAGGAAAAAACCATTTTATATCTTGATAATAGTTTGTAATGAATACTTCTTCTATTTCTGGAATCTTATTATTCATTGGATTAAATACAGGTGTTTTAAAACCTCTATTGTTTAAACTTGTTAGTGGAACTATTTCTATTTCTGTATGATAGTCATCATCGCAGATAGCAATACTCCAATCCATTGGCATTTTTATTTCGTTGCCACCAATATTAAGAACTACTGCCGGCGAATAAAAACTTTCTAAGAAGATTAATTCTAACCAATAGTAATCATAGAAATCAGGATCGCTTACATCTAGTATGCAGTATCTTAGATCATTAACTTGATCTGGTACACTATCTAAGTCGTAAACGTTGTTTTCTATTGTCAATATATTCATTCAATCTCCTAAGTTCTTATTATAACACTAAAATATTAAAAGTCAATCTATATGTATTCTATTTTAGTAATTTTATATGGATATTCTGCTTCTCTATAAAACTTTTTTCTTTCTGTTAGATGTCGTTTGCTATATTTTAATGTACTAGTGATATCAAACACATTTACAAAATCCTTATCTTTTGCTTTTCTAATACCTCTACCGATACTTTGTATAACTCTAACAAAACTTTTCCCAGGCTCAATAAGAACTAAATTAAATATTCTTGGTATGTTAATACCTACTGCCGCCACACCATATGTAGCAACAATTACTTTACCTTCGGCTTCGCTTACTTCATCGTAATTATCTTTCCTTTCTGATTGTTTCATTTCGCCACTTATAAAAACCCAATCTGGATTTTCTTCAATTAGCAGTTGTCCTGTTTTTATTCTGTCAACTAAGATCAAAGTGTTACCATTATCGGTCATTCCATTTATAAGTTCACTTATAAATTTTATTCTATCTGGATTTGTTGTAATCCATTTTAGTTCTTGTGCATAACTATTAAATCCAACATGTGTATCTGCAAGTTGTAATACGTTTACTTCTAAATTTGAAAGTACACCTTTATCCTGTAACTCTTTTGCACTTAATTGTCCTATTACTGGTCCAATTGTGCTTGTACATGCTACTGCTTCATGTTGATCTTTGGGTATTGTTCCTGTTAGTCCCCAACGAATAGGTACATTTGCAAAGACACTACTTAATAATTGTTTTAGTACATCTGCTTTTGCTTTGTGTACCTCATCAACCATTATACATACTACACCTTCTATAAAAGTTTGTATGTCAAAATCAACTGCTTCTTTGGCCTTAGATTTTTTATGTAATATTTCTAAACTTTGCCAAGTACAAATTGTGTGCGTTTTATTGTATTCTTTTCTATCACCATAGAAAACACCAACGTCTAGTCCTAAATGCTTGTAGTCCGCTTCTGTTTGCGTTACAAGGTCCTTATTTGGTACTATCACTATTGTTCTTCCATACTTTTCACATTGGTGACTTAGTGCGGCTGTTACAAGAGTTTTACCTGCACCGGTGGCAATTTCTTGTAAACATTGTGGGTTGGCCAGAAACTTATTAATTATTTCTACTTGATAATCTCTTAGTATTATGGGTAAACCTTCTGCAGGGTGTTTCTTAGGCCAACTAAATTGTTCATATGTGTCTTGTTTTATCTCATCAAATTTGAAGTCCCATTTTTCTCTTTTATCATCTAACACAACTTCATAACCTAATTCTGTCACTACAGGAATTAGTTGATCAAGTAAATTTAAATAACTTCTGCCACCAATATCACAAAATCTAACATACCCGTCCCAGCGACCTAATTTATATGCTGGCATATGATATGCATATGGCAAAAAGTATTTGCAAGTATCAGATAATTTTCTACGTGTGGCTACATCTAAGTCGTGAAACTTAATGTTTACTTCATCTTTGATTTCTAATCTTGTTTGTCTAGCCATTTTTTACTGGTATGTTTTTACAAATTTGTATGCTCTTTCTATTATATGCTGTTTGTGATACAGTTCCAAAACCTAATGCAAATCCTGTATTATCCTGCTTGTGGTTTGGCAAATAGTAATGCAACTCTTGTGTAGTTGCTACAGGACCAAATACTATTATGTCAACACCACAATCTGCAAGATAAGTTTCTTTTAGTATGTCTTTGTATGATGCTATTTTTATAACCTTAATATCATGTTGATGTACTAGGTCGCACACTTCTTTGACATTATCTACTTCATCTGGTAGTATTATACTTGAAATAAATTCTGAGGATTCTTTACAATGTGTTGTAAGTGTATCCATATCAATTTTGTTATTAGAAATACCTATTGCTAATCCTGTAGAATTAGAATAAGATAATGCTTTTATTGTATTGATATCTGTATTGTTTACAGTTATAACACAATCTTTATGAGACTTCATATTATGTCTATAAAATTCTCTAATAGTCATTATTGCTGTAAATATATCTGTATTATCACTTGAAGACTGAAATGTCATATCATAAAATCCTAAGTATTTTAAAACATTTGACTTTAAATTTTTGACATCTATTTTTGTGTCTAAATTATCATAGTAATATGAAAAGGATTTTTGGTCTTTTGATTCTAAAACTAATCTACTAGGAGATTGATGTAACGTACCTAGTACATGTTTTTTAGCATCTGGAATTACTTTTATTTGGTGCCATTTGAGATATGTATGCAACACATCTTTTAATGTATCTTCTACGGAGTCGTCAAGACTAAGGATATATTTTTCTTCGTCTTTTAGTGCGTGAATGGATTCAAGTAGGTCATCTAATATATCTAAATTGATATATCTTCCATACCTGCTGTTCTCAGTTTCACTATGTGTCCTATCTGCCATTGTTTTGTATCCAATCCTTTCATGATGCCAAGATATTTGTTTCTTAATAAACTAAATTGATTTGCTAATTGTGTAAGGTTAATTACATCATCATCGCCATCAACATATTTGTCAGCATCTCTGCTTGTTAATTGCCTGTTATAACTTTCAAGAAAATTTCTAAAAACTCTACTTCTAGTTTTTCTTAGTTGAATATTAATATGTTCTAATATTGCTTCTATTTCTTGTAGTTGATTAAATCTATGTTCTGTAATGCCAGGTAATGCGGCACTATTACGTTCCACATTACCCTTGATATAACATTCTTTCTTTGCTTCTTCTAATTCAGCATCAAAATATTCTATTGCGTCAACAATATTACTTAAATTATCTGAAACTTTGTTATACCAGCCTGCCATTACTAATCCCAGTCTCCTGATTCTTCTTCGTCTTCGTAGTCAACTTCAAAGTATTCTTCGATGGCTTGGCGTAAATGTTTATCACATTCATTCACACCAACTTCATCATAGTCTACTAATCCGTGTTCATCAAAAACTCTAACCAGGTTTGCACAAACCTCATCACGTTCTTTAACGTTTACAGAAGGTTTAACACATTCCCAGGTTTCAATTATTAAACTTAGATCGGCTGTCATTCAATGTTCTCCTCATAAACTGATGGATCATCTAGTTCTGATTCGTCGATATCGTCTTCTTCGACTAAACTAGTTTTTGGATTTTGACCCCATTCGTCTATAATTACCTGAAGTTTATCTCCAGTCCAGCCTTTTCTGAACTCTTTGATTTCTTCACCTGTAACAGGAGACACATAAGAAAGTTTGTTTCCAACTTTCTCTACTATGTCCTTAGACTCTAACATTTCTAACATACCACTGTATGGGTCCATGCCAGTTTCATATGGAATCTTTACTTGTACGCCTTCAAACGGCTTACTGTATCTAGACTTCATTACTTTACATGCGGCTCTTATACCTTGTACTGTAGAAGTTTTATTACCGTCTGCGTCTTCTTTTAGTTTTAGTTTCTTCATTGCTACAACTATGCTAGATGCGTATATAAAGCCTTGTCCGCCACTTATTTTATCATCTGGATCAAACATATCCTGTGATGCGTATGTGTGGTTAGTAGCAACTAAGCCAACTGGGTATGGTGCTAATTGGTTTACTGTATTTCTAACCAATGCTGTAAGGGCCTTTGGTTTACGACCCATGTCACCTTTCATGTCACCTTTTTGGAACTGATCAACGTCAGTTGGGGTTAGCAACATACCCAGACTGTCTATAACAAACAGTAACTTAGGCATTTCGTTATATTCTAAGTCACCATAATTTGCTTTATAGTCTTTCATAAATTCTGATATTGCTTTTGCTACATCATCAATCATTGATACACTTATTTTTAACAGTTTCTCAGGACTGGTATCAACATTAAGTGCTTGTAGCCATTCTTCGTCAAGAGCATTTTCACTGTCAAATACTACAACTTGACAACCGTGGTCTTGTGCATTTCTAACTAGGTTACCAGCACAGATAAAACTTTTACCTGAACCAGACTCTCCTGCAAACACACTAACTTTACCTAGTGGTATGCCTTTATTAAAATCACCACTGATCAAATAGTTGAGTGTGTGATTTCCTGTACTGATCCAATCTTGTGGATCATGAAAACCAGCACTAATACCGCTTATGCTTTTAGTAATGCCGGTTCTAAATTTGCTTAAATCAAATGGTTTTTGCATTTTATACTCCGTATATATTCCTTTCTTTTAATTCTTCGACTAGTTTTTGTGCCCATCTCTCATGTCCTGCCTCATTGGCATGACCTCCGTTTACTTTAACTTCTGGAAATTTGCCATCCATAATCCAGTCCCAATAACTTGTTTCCATGTAATTATTTTTATCTATTGCGTTATATAATGATTTATCAATCTCGTGTTCACCTGACCAAAACTTTACATCTTCATCATTTATAGGTGCTTCATCTTTTGTATTTGTCATTACATCAAACATTAGATATGGAATGTTATTATTTTTGCATATATTTTCACATATATACAATGTCCTATATTTTTGTGCTAATAAGTCTTCTGCTAAACAAATAGGCAAAAACTGTTTGTATGCTTCATACCTTTCAGTGCCTTCTGCCATATCTGGTGCTTTCCAACTGTTCACTAAGTTATAATGATAAGAACCGTCATCGTCAAATCCGTCTGCATATTCAAATCTTCCTAAACAAGTCCAGCCTAATAAAACTAGTTCTGGTTTAGGATTGTTTGCTAGATATTCAACTAACAGTCTTTCAGTTCGCATAATACTAGCACCAGGTTGCCCTAGATTAACACATTCATCTATTTCTAATAGTTGTTTTAGTTTCTCTGGGAAAGCCTTGTATATTGATTCAGGTCGATTATCGCCTTCGCCGTATATCTCTGAACCAAATGTGTGGCTATCTCCTATTGCTAATAATGTACTCATTTTTATCCCTTAAAAATGTAGCCATACCAGATCTTTGAAGTAAACAGGACCAAGTATTCAAATCCCTAAGTATGGCTACCAAACGTCAACTATTGCTGACGATTTCTTATCATCTGCAGGATGTCATCTGCAGATGCCTTACCAGCCGAACTTTCAGTGTTATCGGCAGAAGCACTTACTGTTTCTGTTGCTGGTTGCACTTCAGGAGCAGGTGCCGGTGCGGCTTCTTGTGCCGGTGCCGGTGTTGTTTCTGCTACTGGTGTTGCTGTAGCCTGAGCCGGTGCTGAAGGTGTTTGTACCTTAGCAGGTGCGGCCTGGCCAATAGGTCTAAAAAAGTTACCGTACTTTTCGTTGTCGTACAATTCACCATTAACAGAGTCTTGGAACATATTATATATTACGTCCACTTCTTCTGCTGATGGTTTCTTAGGTAAGAAGTCTTTAAGATCATACAATCCATTTGTATCAACTGCGGCAAGTTCTTGCTCATCGAGTGCTCTTTCTTTTCTTGCCCATTTGCTTGTTGAGTAGTCAGCATACTGACCTTTCATTGTTTTTGATAATCTAAAGTCTGTACCATTAATATAATCTGTAGGAATATTTTCCATATCAGGGTCCATTAATGCACCTTTGATAATGTTAAAGATTTGTGGTCCAATAATGAATCTCCTAATCGGATTTTCTGGAACTGAGTCTTCTTGTAGTGGACTGTCTACTACATATCCTTGGAATATATAACTTCTCTTTTTCCAATACTTACGACCCATATCTTCTAGTGATGCGTCTTTGAACCAAGGTCTGATCTCATTATGTACCGGACATTGTTCACCCCACATTTCCATACAAGGTACTTGTACAGTTGTAGGTTTCATATCACCACCCTTTATTCCAGGAAACGATAAACGTATCATTTGTCGCTCTGTCCAAAAGAATGTATTGTTGGGATCTCCGTCTGGAAGAAATCTTAGTGTTGCACTAGTGCCTTCTGAGATATTCCAAAATGGATAGATAGCATTGTCGCCACCTGTTGATGAACCGCCTGGTTTAGAATCCATTGCGGCTAGTTTTGCTCTAATTTCAGCCAATGTTGCCATGTTTTTCTCCTATGTTTGCCATGTCGTGTAATCATAATTCATACACTTGTTTGCCTATTATAATGCCTAATGTTGACAAAGTCAACCGTTTTTGTAAAAAAAATATAAGTTTTTTCTTACAATATTATATATCAGTTTTAGCAGATTTCGTCTAGTTTTTTGGTATAATCGACGAATTCTACTAAATCTTCATCTATATCTGTTTCTACTTTTTCGTTTATTTTACCAATTAACTTTTTAACCATGTTAATTGTAAACTCGTCAAGTTTTCTATCTTTTAAGATTTTACTTGTTGTGTTGTTTAAAAATTCTTTTAAGATTTTGTCATCAATGCATTCACTAATTGTATTTAATTTGTGTGCTATTTCTGACTTCTTATTAGGAAAATCAACAACTTCTTCGTTAATTGCTGGTACACTAAATCTACTATTTTCTATAGAGTTTTCAATGTAGTCTGCAACTGAACGTTGAATATTTAATAATCTATTAATTTTTGGAAAAGCAGATTGTACAGTATTATCTACATGTTTTTCTGTAAATAAATCTGCAAGATCATTTTCATTTTCACTTAATGTTAATGTGTTCATTGCATCTATTGTGTCTACTGCTTTTGCATATGATTTAGCACCACTTAATCTTTTTAAATTAAGTCGCATGTTAGAAATGGACTCTTTAGCAATATCTACATATTGTGCATTGTCTTCATTTACTAATCCTTTTCTGTCCACATATCTTACAAATTGACTAAGGTCTTGTAAATTTTCTACCATTTCATTTATAGAGTGGCCTACATTATCAAACGGATTACCTCCATTGTGAACATGTCTTGCCATTGCTCTTGCACCTGCTAAACTTTTATGAGGTAGTGCAAATCTTTCTTCTCCACGTTGTATAAAGATTTTGGAAATTGCTCTACTACGTGAGCCTCTAACTTCTTCATTTACAGGCTTAGTGTGACGTACTACTATTTTTACCGCATCTAAAGGTTGGTAACTAGTCTTTGTACTACCATACATTCTACCTAAACTTGCTTCTGTAACTTCTGATTTCACTTTATACTCATTGTGTTTGGGTGTAATATTTTTGCCATATATTTTATACTTAAAACTGTATAAACCGTCTTGTGCTATTTCTTTTATACCCTTATGTAACTTATTTATAATCTCTTCAGGAACAATTTTAGATCTACTTAATTTAACTTCCTTTTCCTCTTCATTTACAGTTACCATAATATTTGGATTGCTACTAAAAAATCTTTCAGCAATTTCAGGTTCAATGGTATCGTTGCCACTATCATCTTTTAGTGTAAGTTTTATACCACTACCTTTTAAAAAGTCAAATAATTTAAGATTTAAATCTGCTTTATTGTTCATACTTATATTTATCAAAAAATTCTTATAAGACCCCTATTGGAAGTGGTCCATTAAAATCGTCATCGTCATTAACACTTGTTTCTATTTCGTCATATATAGCATCTTCATATTGTGCAATATATGTAATCATTCTAACTGCAACCAATGTAGCCATAATTAAATCGTCTGTGCCTCCAGGCTTGGCGGCAAATGTTGTACCACGAGCAACAAATTCTTTTAATTCTCTTATTATATTTTTGCTTGTAAGTGTAAGTTTATCACTTTCTATAAGACGTTTCATTGCTAAAGCACCTTCCATCTTATTTTTGTGATGGGTGTGATATCCTTTCCGACCTTTTTTGCCTTGTACTTTATTAGGTTCATGTAAAAATGTACCTGGAAAACTTTCTTCACCAGTATCTCTAATTACAACTAAAGCCGCCTCTCCTATAGCATTATTTTCAACAGTCCAATATATTTCAGTTGCTCCTTGCTCATTTATTTCTTTTGCAATATCTCTTAGTAATTTAATTTGCCCTTCGATGGGTGTTTTATTATGTTGCCATTCGCATACTTGATTCATTGTAGGTAGGTCATAACATACTATGGCCGCATTATCTCCACCTGTTCCTGTACTAGGGTCTAACGATATAACATATATTTTATTTGGATCAATGTTTTGGTACCAACGTATTTGACCACTACGTCTGATTGGTTCTTTATGTTTCATATCTACAAGGTACAAACCATCAATAAGAGTTTCGTCGTATATAATGAATTCACATTCATGCTCACGTCTAAATCTTTCTTCGCCTATTCTACTGCGTTCTGCTTTGGCCCAAAGTTCATCTCTGTCTGGGTGTTCTTGCCAATGTACTCTAAATGCTTTAAATCCATTTGTGCCTACGTCACTTTCGTTTCCATGTTCATCGACTTCTCTACTTGCTTGTTGCCATATGTTAGCAAATGTATCGTCGTCACTGTTAGGTGTACTTGTTACAATACACTTACCGCCTGTACTTAGTGTAGGAGACAATGAAGTCCAAAACTCAGCGGCTATACGTGGTGGCACAAAAGCAAACTCGTCCAAGTACACTAATGAAAGCGACATACCTCTACCAGTGTTTTCTGTTGTTGTAGCACTTAGTATTCTACTGCCGTTGTCAAAACTTAAACTACCTTTGTTGTATTCTGTAACACCTGCTCTAATGTAATCTGGTACACTTTCGTATGCGTATCTAATACGTTGCATGATTTCTTGGGCACCAGTGTGTTTGTGTGCCGCTACAAGTATTGTACTGTCTGGTATAAACATTGCGTACCACAAAAGGTATGCGGCCGCACACGTTGTTTTACCTGTTTGCCTAGGTAACATGTTTATACTGTACCTATATTTAGAATAAACTTGTATTAGTCTTTCTTGAAATTCAAAGGGTTCAAAGTCAATGCCGCCTTTTGTAGGGTGTTGTATTTTGACAAAGTTTGCCATAAAATAGGAAGGACCTGTAATCAGATCCATGCATTGTTGCAGTTTTAAAACTTGATCTTCAGAATAGTTTTGTTTTGCAAATGCTCTTTTTGTTAAACTGTAATCCTGTGTTCCTTTAGGCATACAGTTATTTATGTGGGAATTTGTTTAGAAAAAGTGTTTAAAGGCTTCTGTAACGGTTCATTAATGCATTTAGTATTTCTTTCTTATCGCCTGATACAGGATTATATCCCATTCCTTTTGGCTTAAGACTTATTAC
>TARA_B100000963_G_scaffold95398_2_pt1 | contig 21442 bp, 18 predicted proteins | sample TARA_B100000963 | Tara Oceans TARA_B100000963 (sample SAMEA2622097) | marine metagenome | biome: marine biome (ENVO:00000447); feature: surface water layer (ENVO:00002042); material: "saline water (ENVO:00002010), including plankton (ENVO:xxxxxxxx)" | depth 5 m | reverse complement strand
TACCCGCTAAAAGTTGCTCTGGCGCGCATTGAAGCCTTTTGGGTAAATCACTTCATTCGCCCGCAATTGGACGCACTGGGCCGGCACAGCATGATCATGAAACCATGGTTTCTAAAGCTCTACGGTCGCAACATTAAATTCGGTGAAAGCGTGCATGTCATCACTGCCCGGGACCGCACCGTGCGCCTGACCACATGGGCGATGAACGATCACCAAGGGGATATCCAAATTGGCGACTTTGTGCTGCTCTGCCCGGGTGTTCGCATCGATTCCGCGAGCAAAGTAACCATCGGTGAAAGTTGCATGATCGCTGCCGGCGCCTATCTGACAGACGCCGACTGGCACGACATTTACGACCGCACTCAGGCCATTGGTCGCACCAGCCCAGTAACCCTCGGAACCAATGTTTGGATCGGCGACGGCGCGACCGTCTGCAAAGGGGTGTCTATTGGTGATAACTCCATTATCGGTGCTGGCTCGGTCGTTACCCAAGACATTCCGGCTAACGTCATCGCTGCGGGCAATCCGGCCAAGGTGCTGCGATCTTTGGATCCGGACCAGCCGCTAACGACCCGCCGATCTATGCTCGCCGACGGGGAAGCCCTGGCCGAGCGTATGGACGCGTTGGAGAAGTGGTCGCGCGCGGACAAAACTTGGGGCGGTTGGTTGCGCTCTATCATCGCGCCGAGCAAGAAACACTAGGCTATTGCCGCGCCACCCGAATCCGTGGCGCAGCGTCACCGTGACTGCTGCGATACGGATTTATGTCGATACCGCCGCGACGCAAAAAGCGCCCGTACACCGACAATCGTTTGGCACCACAACGCTGCCAAATGTCGGTGTAAATCCGCTCGATGGTGGTTTCGTGAAAGGCCTGATGATTTCGATACGAAACCAGATAACGCAGCAAACTCGCGGGCTGAATTGCCGCGCCCTGATAGTCAATGGCTATACTGGCCCAATCTGGCTGGCCGGTAACGGGGCACAAACTGCGCAATGCGTGGCTGTGCACACACAGTTCGACGTCTGCAACACCGTCCTCGCAAACGAGTAAATCAGGTGTGTATTGGTAAACGTCGATATCAATATCCAGTTCATCCAAACACTGACCCGGTAATTCCCCGCCACTGTTCGCAACAGTAACGCTGGCCAAATACGGTTCCACATTGCTGTCGAAGCCATCGCTGAGATCGCCTTTTAACCTCGTTAACAACGCCTCCGGCGTTTCGAATCGGGTTTGGCTAAAACCGTTTAAGTACAACTTCATCGACTTACTCTCGATAATGTTCGACGAGTTCGCCGGCACGGTAAAACTCAGCTCCGCGACCTCGGGTTTGCCCCGATGATTGAGCCATGAAAACTCATAGGCCGTCCACTGGTCCTCGCCCGCAATGTGCGCGCCATCGAGTCCCGCTGCACGGCGCCCCTCAGCTCGCGCCATAGGATGCAATAGCGATGCGTTGTAACCGTCTTGATAATGCGTTGACTCACCCAACGGCCCGGCGTGTGTGATCGGCAAAGTGCCCATAGCGTTTCTCTTAACCCAGCCAGTAGCTCGACGTTTAGAATAACAGATGCATATTGCGGTCTGGTAAATCTGCACGCCTGCAAGCGAACCCTGCGCACTGCATAGCAACCGTTTAGCTAAACGTTTACTCTGCGGTATCTGAATTAAGTGCCGAATATGCTCGATACTATTCAATCTATTACTACCGCGTTCGCCGATCTCGCCTGGGGTCCTTGGCTGCTATGTTTATTGCTCGGCGGCGGCTTTTATTTTCTCGTGCGTGCGCGCTTTACCCCATTTCGTTATCTCGGCCACGCGATCGATTTGATCCGTGGCAAATACGACAATCCCGACCATCCCGGCCACATCAACCACTTTGACGCTCTGTCTGCCGCATTAGCCGGTACTATCGGTATGGGAAATATTGCAGGCGTCGCGCTGGCCATCAAAATCGGCGGCCCCGGGGCTATTTTTTGGATGTGGATGACCGCGATTCTCGGCATCGCGACAAAGTTTTTTACCTGTACGTTAGCGGTAATGTATCGGGGCAAAGACGATGCAGGCGAACTGCAGGGTGGTCCGATGTATGTGATTCGCGAAGGTTTGCCGAAGCGCTTTCACTTTCTCGCCTTTTTCTTTGCCATCGTCGGCATGGTTGGGTGTTTGCCGGCATTGCAGACCAATCAATTGATTCAGATTTTTCGTGACTTGGTGTTTTTCGAACAGGGCATTATCGCTCCTGGCGCCGACCCTTTTTACTATAATCTCGGCAGTGGCGTGATACTCGCCGTGATCACAGCCATCGTCATTTTCGGCGGCCTGTCGCGCATTGCGCGCACCGCTTCGATTCTCGTACCGTTTATGGCGGTCTTGTATCTTGCGACCATCATTATCGCCCTCGTATTGAATGCCGACCAGGTGCCGGCGGCGTTCGGTTTTATTCTTACAGACGCTTTTTCCGGCGAAGCGGCGGCGGGCGGCAGCCTGCTGGCAATGATGATCTATGGTGTACAACGAGGCGCCTTCAGTAATGAGGCGGGCATGGGCACCGAATCTCTCGTACATGGAGCGGCTAAGACGGACCAGCCGGTGCGACAGGGTTTGGTGGCCATGGTTGGGCCGATCATCGATACCTTGATAATTTGCACCGCCACGGCGCTGCTGATTCTCGTCTCTGGCACCTGGCAAAGCGGAGACGCCGAAGGCGTAACGCTAACCGCTAACGCGTTTACCAATCTGCTGGGGCCCGTCGGCACCGTAATCATTTTTGTTTGCGTTTTAAGCTTTGCTACGACGACGATGTTCACCTATTCGTTCTACGGGTCACAATGTGCAAGCTTCGTATTCGGCACCCGACACAGATCTAGCTACCGGATTGTATTTGTCGCTTCAATCGTCTTGGTATCGGTCATGTCCATCGACGCCGCGGTCGGTTTGATCGACGGCTCGTTCGCACTTATGGCGATCCCAACCATGTTTTCCGCGATTTTGTTAGCGCCTAAAGTTCTGGCTGAGGCTAAGGTCTACTGGAAGACCCTGCCAAACCTTTAGCCTGACTCAACTTGCACTCACCCAATCGCGAGGATGATCCTGTTATGCCCTACCTCCCGCTGCCCAAAGCCCTAAGAGCGGCAAAACCGGCGAGCGAGCACACCCAGAACGCTCAGGCAAACGTTCGCGAGCAGCTGAATTTCGCTGATCGACAAAGCTTTGCCGACGCACGCCGGGGTTTCATTGCCACGTTAGAACCTTTGACCCTGCATCGTGATAATGGCCAAGTTAGCTATGATCTTGCACGGATGTCGTTTCTCGATGACGAGGCGCCGGATACCGTAAATCCGAGCCTGTGGCGTCAGGCCCAATTGAACGCCAAGCATCACGGTTTGTATGAAGTCTGCGACGGCCTCTATCAGGTGCGATCGTTTGACATCGCAAATATGACACTGATTCGTGGCAACAGTGGCTGGATTGTTATCGACCCGCTAACCTCGAGCGAATCCTCGGCCGCCGCTCTGCAGCTGGCCAATCAGCATCTCGGTGAGCGACCTGTGGTCGCGGTGATTCATACCCACAGTCACGCGGACCACTTTGCAGGCGTATTAGGCGTTCTTAATCCCGCCGATGCCGCCAGTGGCAAGGTCGCGGTAATCGCGCCGAAGGATTTCGTTAAAGAATCATTGAACGAAAATGTGCTGGCTGGCAACGCCATGGCACGTCGGTCTACCTATATGTATGGCAATCTGCTGCCACCCTCGCCAACCGGTTATGTGACGACCGGACTTGGCGCAGCGCTATCAATGGGTACAACGGGGTTTATCGTGCCCAACGACTTTGTGTACGAAACCGGCGAGACCCGCTCAATCGATGGCATCGAATTTGAATTCCAAATGACAATGGGGACAGAGGCCCCATCCGAATTCGTATTTTATCTGCCCCAGTTCAAAGCGCTGTGCATGTCTGAAATTACCTCTCACCATTTGCACAACGTCTATACACCTAGAGGCGCCCAAGTTCGCGACGCATTGGCTTGGGCGGCGCAGATTAACGAGTCGGTTGAGCTTTTCGGAGATCGACTAGAGATCCAATTCGCCTGTCATCACTGGCCAATTTGGGGCCGCGCAGCGGCCATTGAATATTTACAAAGTCAACGCGACCTGTACAAATACATTCACGACCAGACGCTGCGTCTAGCCAATAAAGGCTATAACAAAGAGGAGATTGCGGAGCGAATTACACTACCAAAATCCTTGAGCGAAAAATTTTACAATCGCGATTACTACGGCACTGTCCACCACAATAGCCGCGCCGTCTATGTAAAGTACTTGGGATTCTTCGATGGCAATCCGGCCAATTTGTATCCGCTCCCGCCCACCGAACAAGCTGTTCGATATCTGGACTTTATGGGCGGCGCAGACGCTGTCGTAGATAAAGCCAAAAAGTACTACACAGCAGGCGACTACCGCTGGGTCGCAGAGGTGCTTAATCATGTGGTCATGGCAGACCCCGAACATATTCCCGGTCGAGCATTACTCGCAGATACCTACGAGCAATTGGGTTACCAATGCGAATCTGCACCGTGGCGGAATTTTTACCTATGCGGCGCTCTGGAGCTTCGAGAAGGTTTGCCGGAGACGCGCAATTATGCCGCAAGCCCTGGTATGGCAGCGGGCATTCCCATCGAGAACATTTTCCAGGTGATGGCGGTGCGGTTACTGCCGGAGCACGCCGCTGATCAAGACTTACGACTGCTGTTGCACTTTAGCGATCTGGAGAACGATTACCTGCTGCAGATCAAGAACTCGGTACTGCACTATTTCGTGGCTAAGTCTGGGGTCGGTAGCGATGCCCAGTTATCACTCACCAGCGCGCACTTCAAACAGATGATCATGGGCCAGGTTGGAGCGGCAGAATTGATCGAACAGCAGCATCTGACCGTCGACGGCGATGTCAACGCGCTATTGCAACTGGGGTCATTATTTGATCAATTTCCACGACGCTATCCGCTGGTAACGCCAAGGGATCCCTGACGCCTTACCCAACGTTTTCATTAGGAGAGGACTATGCAGACTATTTCAGTAACCTGTTCAGCGGGAGAAATCCAAGGCCGAGTAAAAGAGGACGCCCTTTTGTTTGCAGGCATTCCCTACGCTCAACCCCCGGTGGGGAACCTGCGTTTTCAGGCGCCCCAAGCACTGAGTCCCTTTGCCGAACCGTTCTCGGCACTGAAATTCGGCCCGGCGGCACCGCAGATACCCAGCGGCGGGATGACCGATAACGCACCGGTGCGCTGGAGCGAAGACTGCTTAACACTGAATATTTCCGCACCCACAGCAATTCAGAGCGGAGAGGCCAATAGGTCCGTGCTGGTTTGGATCCACGGTGGCGGCTATCGCACGGGCCAAGGCGCCATCCCCTGGTACAACGGCACCCGCTTTGCTCGCGATCACGACATCGTTGTGGTCTCGATGAACTACCGGCTCGGTGCATTAGGTTTTGCCGACCTCACACATCTTGGCGAGGAATTTAAAACATCCAATGTCAACGGTATGCTTGATCAAATCGCCGCGCTGCAATGGGTGCAACGCAACATCAGCGCGTTTGGCGGCGACCCCAGCAAGGTGACCATCGCTGGAGAAAGTGCAGGAGCATTTAGCGTCGGCGCTCTGCTCGGTTGCCCTGCAGCCAAAGGCCTGTTCAGCCGAGCCATCGCGCAAAGCGGTGCGGCCCAGCACACCCTCGATCCAGCAGCTGCACAAACCGTTGGCCGAGCGTTCTGCGCTGAACTGCAGCAAGACAATGCGGTGGGACTGCTTGCCGCCTCTGCGGAAGACATTCTGGCTGCACAGAACGCGACCGCCGCACAGTTTGAATCCGGCGCCGGTATCATCAACAGCTTGGGAACCAGCGTATCGCCGTTTTACCCCGTGCATAACACCGAACTCATGCCGCTGGATCCCTTACAGGCGATAAAATCAGGAAATGCTGCTGGGGTTGACGTCTTGATCGGTAGCAACAGCGACGAGACAACACTGTGGAGTTACGGCGATGTGGATGAAGCGAAACTGCAGCGCATCGCCACTGAGTTTGATGTCGCAGACGGGTTATCAACCTACCGAGGTTGTCGTCCGAACGCCAACGCGGAACAGTTGCTGGTCGCGCTGACGAGCGATCACCTATTCCGAATCCCATGCATTCGCATGGCCGAGGCACAGCTGGAACACACGCCCAACGTCTGGATGTATTTATTCGACTGGAAATCTAGGGCTTTTGACGGCCGCCTCGGCGCTACCCACGCGCTAGAGATCCCGTTTGCATTTAATAATCTAGATCGAGCCGGCGTCGATGTGTTTATTGGGCCTGGGCCTCTGCCACAAGACCTTGCTGACACCATGCACCAAGCGTGGAGCGACTTCATCAAACACGGCTCACCAGATTGGCCGAGCTACACCACAGCCCAACGCAGCACTATGGTTTTCGCTGACACCAGCAGCACTGTGGAAGACCCCATGGGTGAAGAGCGGCTGGTTTGGGACGGCGTGCGTTAACCACTGTGCCGTTATGTCAGGAATTCATCTGCGCGCAGGTCTAACGCGTGGCGGGCGTGGCGTTGCGCCATAGTCGTAAACATACGGTCGCCACGCTCGGTGCGCTCAACAATCATGGATGCGATAACGGTGACCGCGAAGCCTGAAAACGCGCCATAACGATAAGCCTGCCAACATTCGGACCAGTCAAAATTAGCGACCCCAGCGGCACCAAGGGCGTCAAAATAACCGCGTACTAATTGCTCTTCCACCGGCGTACGATCTGCGGTCGTCAGTCCGGCACCAATAAAATAGGCGACGTCAGCTAAGGGTGACCCTAAGGTAATGCTTTGCCAGTCTACAGCTGCTACATCAATGCGTCCGCCACCGCTATCGAACAACAAGTTGTCCAGACGATAGTCAACATGGATGAGCGAAAATACCTCGGGAAGCCCGTCGGCAACCAACGGGGATGCGTCGTTTTCAGCCAACTGCTGAATGATCTGACACTCATCCGCGGCTAACTCGGGCCCATAGCGATCGACAAATCCGGGCAACTGCGCACGATACAGCTCAAGCGTGGCGTTAGCCGGTCGGCTGTCTCGATCGTACAGCCAGGCAAGTTCTGACAACGTCTGGTCGCACCAGCTGGGGGCGTGCAAACCAACCAATTGATCGAGCGCCGCCGCGGCCGTCCGCGCATCGCAGCCGCGCAATTGGTCGCCCTGCTGAGCAGGTGCCAAATCTTCCAGAAGCAAAAAGAACTCCGGGCCCTCTCCTTCGATTTCAGCAAAATAGCATCGCGGCGTGCGGATACTCAGGCGCGATTGTAACTGCTGATAAAAGCGCACTTCTTTCAGGAAATTTTGCAGCGCTACCCCAGTAATACGACTACTGATATCGTCTGAGGGGAACTTTCCGACCAGACTTTTTGGCGCATCCGCCGACGCCGCCGACGCATACTCGAAGGTATAGCGAATACATTTACCGATTTGTCCGGTACCTACCCGCTCAGCGGCAAAACTCTTGACCTTGGCATCGATGCCGCAAGCTTGAAAACAACGATTAAACCACTCGGCATCGATAGACTGCTCGTCGGGAATAGACAGTGTCATAGCTATTCCCCCGCCGCCAAGCGCGCATCGAACAAAGGGGCGGCAGATGTCATACCTTGTTGGTGTCGGGCCACCGCAGCCTGAATCTGCGCGACGACCTCTGGGTTAGTAGCCGCCACGTCGAAACGCTCCGAGGGATCAAGATGCAAGTTATACAGCAGCGGCTGTTCATGTTCCGTTCGCTCGGGCGCTAATCCGTATGCGCCCTCTGTAATGAAATGTAATTTCCACGGCCCCATACGATATGCGTATAGCGCGCCGGCACGATAATAAGCAAGTTCGTTACGCGGACTCGCCGCGTTGCCAAAAAGCGTTTGCGATAGATCTTTACCGTCTATACCCGTTGCCACGTCACTGCCCACAAGCGACATCACAGTTGGAAACACATCTAAAGCCGAGCCGATCTCGCTGACCACACCTGCAGGCAACCTGCCCGGCCAGGAAAACACCGTGGGCACACGCATGCCACCCTCAAATGTGGTGCCCTTACCGTCGCGCAACAAACCGGCGCGGCCGCCCTCTTGATTCATAGTTAGCCACGGACCGTTATCACTGGTGAAGATAACCAACGTATTGTCTTCAAGATTCAGTGCCCGCAACGCCTGACGAATCTGCCCAACACTCCAGTCAATTTCTTCCACCACGTCGCCATAACGGCCGCCAATACTTTTTCCGACAAAATCAGCGCTGCGGAAGAGTGGCGTATGCGGCATGGTGTAAGGCAAATAGACAAAAAAGGGTTGATCACGATTGACCTTCATGAATTGCACTGCAGCCTCAGTGTAGCGCCGAGTCAGATTGGCTTGCACGGTGGGTTGTTCAACGGAATCCACAAACTCGCCATCGCGGTGCTGACTACGCACCAATGGCGTGGCGAAGTGCGATTCCTCGGGATCGGCATATTTCGTCGCCCGCCGCGCGATAATCTTGGCGTAACCCTCTGCATCGCCGCGCCGAGACATCGCCACCAGTTCCTCAAAGCCCGGCTCATCAACCCAGTCCATATCATTCGAGTAAGGCACGCCCAACCATTCATCAAAACCGTGCCGAGTCGGTCGAGCATGAGGTGCATCACCGAGGTGCCATTTGCCAAAAATCCCGGTGCGGTAACCACGCTGTTGCAACGCTTCAGCAAGCGTTACCTCCGCCGCTGGCAAACCTCCCGGCTCGTTCGGAAAGTAAACTCGAATGCTGCGGCCGTAGAGTCCGGTGCGCAGCGGCAGACGACCCGTCAATAGCGCCCCCCGGCTGGGGGAACACACCGGTGCCGCAACGTAAAAGTCTGTCCAACGCTGACCGCTTTGCGCCAAGTCATCGATATTAGGGGTACGAATATAGGGGTGGCCGTAACTCTGCACATCCCCGTAACCCAGATCGTCTGCAAACAAAATAACAATGTTCGGGGGAGGCAAAAGTTTCGCTTTCGGTGCCATTCCAGTGGCTGCGCTAACAGCGCTTAAACCACCGAGCCATAACACCAGCATTATAGACAACCGCTCGATCACCGTTCCCTCCCGCTATTCCATCGCCTGCAACGCCTTATCTTAGCGCAAATAACTTTTAATCAGGGTAGCCGTCCAAGGTTTTGCGCAATCCCTCTAACAACTGGCTGATGCAGGCACTGAGCATCACAAAATCGGCGTCGTGCTTGGCCAGCGGGTCGTCCATCGGCTCGTCTGGCATCGATTCTTGATCTGCCAATCTGAATTTGCGCACGACCAGATCAGCATCCAACACGAAACGAAACACCTGATCAAAATTTAGGCCCAGACGATCGACCGTTAAGCCTTCAGTGACATGCCGTCGCACCGCCGGGTCGGCAAGATCAATATCCAACCAGTTTACCGTTGCCGCGGTATCGCTCGGGTCACGCATCCGACACTCCCGGCCCAGCGAAAAAGAATCCAATCTGGATTGCAAAAACACCCGACTCAGCAGATCCAGTGTCGGCCGCTTATACGCTAGAGGCGAGAAGTGCAGACTCACCATAGCCCGGCTTAAGTTATCCAAAAAATACTCCGCTACGGTCTGCGAAGCCGTACCGATCGCTAACAATTTTTGGTCGCGTAGATAAATCGCCTGAACTCGGTCTGAACGCGTCAGCGCTTGGGGCAGCAACTGAGAATAAATCTCTTCTTTCAGTTCGCGCTTCTCGACTCGATTCGGTTCGCTGCGCATGCGCTGTTTGAATTCAGCGACCCGCTCTGTCAAAGCCTCCTTGACCGCCGCCACAGGCAACACCCGGGTCTGCACACGCAACTGCATCAGGTCATTGCCCGCCAGACGTCGGCACAACACATCACCGGCGTTTTCCAGCGGCGCTTCGAATCCACCACTGCGTTCAGCGAACGCGCCACAGGGCTTAAATTCAGCAACCGCAAGCGCGTCTGACAGGCTCTCTTCGCTCTCCGGCCATTCAGTTTGAATACGGTAAACACGAAAATTGCGAAAATTTGAATTCACATCAACTCCAATTAGTTAACCCGTAGGCGCCGTCCCTCGCGGGCCGGCGCAGTTTACTCCTAGCCGCACGGCTTTACCCGGGACGCTGCCTAACAATTGATTACCCACCGGGTCGCGGTATGATCCTAGCATCGCATCTGAGGGGAAAACGATGACTCAAGATTCACAACAAAGCACTGGAGCATTATTGACAACCCGTCGCAAGCTTATGCAATACGCCACATTGTTAGGCGTAGGATCCACAAGTTTGCTGCAATCGCGCGATCTAAAGGCGGCGATCTTCGACGGCAAAGAAGCCGCCGGCTTAAACGCCGCGTGGCCGCAAATGCAATACCGCAAATTGGGCCGAACTGGCCACAACAGCAGCCGCCTGATTTTTGGCTGCGGCGCAACGTTGTCGAGCAGCCGCCACGATGACCTGCTGAATCGCGCATTCGATGCTGGCGTCAATACGTTTGATGTGGGCTACAAGCATTACTACAACGATGCCGAACGCAACCTCGCGCCGTTCCTAAAGAAACACCGCGACGATATTTTCCTGATCTCTAAGGCTCAAGTTCCGGCAGGCATCGACTGGGACGCAACGATCACCACAGCTCAAGCCAAAAGTGCCGCTCAGGGCTGGCTGAAGTACATGGACGAAAGCCTTGTCGAGATGGGCATAGACCATGTCGACGCCTACTACTTCATGGGCCAGAACAATGTTTCAATCATGCGCAGCGAGGAAATGCATCGAGCATTCGAACAGGCCAAAAGTGCAGGCAAAGTGGATTATTTGGGCGTATCCACCCACCAAAATGCCGAAAACGTTTTGAAGGCGGCGATTGAAACAGGGGTCTTCGACCTCGCCATGATCGCTATAACCCCCGGCGGTTGGTACGACTGGAACGACCGCTCAATTCTGCCTGACTCGCCCCCTATGAAGGATCTACAGCCGCTGTTACAGCAGGCGAAAGAGCAAGGTATCGGTATCGTCGGCATGAAGGCCGGTCGATATCTCGCTGGCCGCGCTTGGTTAGGGTGGGGTAACCCAAAGGCATTCGACGACTTTTACGACAATAAACTGCTGCAAGCCAAGCTCTCCGAATTTCAACGTAGCTACGCCTTTGTATTGGAACACGGCATCGACGCGGTCAATGCAGACATGCAAAGCCTGCTGCATCTGCAGGAAAACTTTTATGCTGCGGCCACCTCGGCAGAGTACTTCGAGCAAACCGCCTAGATGGCGACAGCGCTGTTTTACCAACCGCAGTGCGGCATCGCTGGGGATATGCATTTAGCAGCGCTGATCGATTTAGGCGTTCCAGCAGATTATGTCCAAGCAGAACTCACGCGACTCGGCCTCGGCGACACGTTCACACTGCAGCTCAGCGACGCGCAAAAAATGGGTATTAATGGGCTAAACGCGCGTGTTCAAACCCAAGATCAGCACGATCACCGGCACCATTCGACCATTCAGCAGATGATCCGCAATGCAGGCTTTGCACCAGGTATTGAACAGCGCGCACTGCACATATTTCAGGCCATCGCTGTCGCCGAAGGCAAGATTCATAACATCGAACCCGAGCAAGTGCATTTTCATGAGGTAGGCGCTATCGACTCTATTGTGGATATCGTCGCCGCGGCGATCTGCATCGACTATATACAACCGGATATCGTGTTATGCAGCCCGATAGAAGTCGGTGGCGGCTTCGTAAACTGTCACCATGGTCGCTTACCCGTTCCCGCACCAGCGACCCAAGAACTGTTAGTCAACGCTCCGTGTACCTATGGCGGTGTTGACGGTGAATGCACCACGCCTACCGGCGCCGCCATTTTGGCCGCCAGCGTCGACGAATACGCGCCTCGTAACGTTTTCAGATCGAGCAAAATCGGCTACGGCATAGGCTTTAAGGACTTCGCGATCCCCAATGTGCTGCGCGTCGCACTGGGTGAATACAATGCCAACGATGCCGCGTCACAGCATATAAAGCTCGAGGCCAATATCGATGACATGAGCCCAGAGGCCTTCGAGCCCTTAATGCAGGCGCTGTTCGCCGCGGGTGCTGCCGACGTCTATCTCAGCCCAATCGTGATGAAGAAAAGTCGCCCAGCTCAGTGCCTTAGCGTGTTGTGCGATGTCGACAAAGCGCAGACGCTCGCGGACATCGTGTTAAACCAGTCGACCACCATCGGCCTGCGACAGTTGCCTTTTAGCAAGCGCGTGCTGCCGCGACATATACGTACGATCGAGACCCAATTCGGTGCCGTCAGGGTGAAAGAGGTCACCCAACCCAATGGCCAGCTGCGCTGGAAGTTAGAGCACGAGGATGTGCTGACCATCGCCGTCCGCACAGCGGACAGCGATTATCAAACGGTACGTAAGGCTATATATAACGAAGTTGAGGACTTTTACTCAGGCAATTGATTAACAGGGAATCACTAAGCAACGGCACCGCTCTCTTTTAATTCAGCAATGGCCGCTGAGTCTAAGCCGATGCTCGCTAACACCTCATCCGAGTGTTCGCCTGGCGCAACCGGCGGCTGCGGCAGTTCAGGCTCAGTCCGCGAAAAACGCGGTGCAGGTGCGGCCTGAGTGATGTCGGCCGACGCGACAAAAGTCTGTCGCGCTTGGTTATGCGGGTGCTTTACCGCCTCCGCGAAATTCAGAATCGGCGCATAGCAGATGTCGGTGCCCAACATAATCTCATCCCACTCATCCCGAGTTTTGCTCGCAATTACCGCCTCGAGTTTGTCGCGCAACTTCGGCCAGTCATCGCGACTCATCTGATTCGCCAGATCAGGGTCCTGATCAAGACCGGTTTTTTCCAATAGCAGCGCATAAAACTGCGGCTCGATCGAACCAATCGACACGTGCCTGCCGTCCTTGGTTTCGTATGTGCCATAAAAATGTGCGCCTCCATCCAATAAATTGCTGCCGCGATTTTGATTCCAAACTCCTTGACTCATCATGCCGAAGATCGAATTCATAAGCAGCGCCGACCCATCGGTCATGGCGGCATCAATGACTTGACCCTTACCCGAGACACCGCGTTCGTACAGCGCCGCGACAATACCGAAGGCTAACAACATACCACCACCACCAAAATCACCCACCAGGTTGAGCGGCGGGGTCGGGCGCGATTCCGGCTCGCCTATCGCGTGTAGCACGCCCGATAGCGAAATGTAATTGATGTCATGTCCGGCGGCGTGGGCCATGGTGCCCGTTTGCCCCCAACCGGTCATGCGTCCGTATACGAGTTTCGGGTTGCGCGCCAGACATACATCAGGTCCCAGGCCTAGCCGCTCAGTAACACCCGGGCGAAAGCCCTCGAGCAGCACATCGGCACTCTCAACCAGCTTCAAGACGGTCTCGACGCCCTGGGGATGCTTCAAATCCACGGCAATGCTTTTACGGCCGCGGGCTAGCACATCAGCGGTACGTGCGCCGCTGCCAACCGCAGAAGACCGATCAACCCGGATGATCTCAGCGCCCATGTCCGCCAACATCATGCCGCAAAACGGCCCTGGCCCAATACCCTGGAGTTCCACAACTCTTAAACCTGCTAATGGTCCCATCAAATCCCCCTAGTGGTGTTAGGCTGGGCTCGCGCCCAGCAGTAAAATCGCGTCCCATTGTAGGGAGCATTTCGCCTGCAATAAAGCCGCTAGAATCAGAGCGCTTTGCATTACGTCGAGGCGGCCTTAGACTTGCGGCAGGGATACAGGGAGCATTACCACATGGTCGATATAGACGACTTAAAAGCCAATTTTCTAGACACCGAATTTGATCGTAAGGACTTTGTATTAAATCCAGACAAAATGGTCACCGCTGCCACCACATCGGGCGAGACGCGAGCTCAGTATATCGATCCAGATCACCCAGACTTTCAAGCGACGCCCGCCTTTTTATGCAGCTTGGCCTCGGGCCAACATCTGCCCATAGACTTCCCGTCGCTCGGAGGCATACCCATGGACGGCGGCAAGGCGGTAGAGTGCTTTGCGCCGGTGCGTGCGGGAATACCGCTGACCGGGCGCACCCATCTGCACGATATCTACGATAAAAAAGGTCGCTCCGGTCGCATGATCTTTATCGTAGTGCGCTTAGAGTTATTCGATGACTCGGATGTGCATCTTGCCACGACAGACTCACGTATGGTTATTCGGGAGAAATAAGTATGAGCGTTAATACAATTCACGATGTGGAGTTTGGTTTCGAATTGCCGGTCTTTGAGCCCGATACTCGCATTGAGAACACCATGGCTTTCGCCAAAGCCGTAGGCTGGGGCGGTCCCCGTTTTGAAGACCATGACGGTGCCCGCAAAGAAGGGTTCCCGGGCGCTCTGGTGCCAGGGATTATGGGCATGGGCTTTTTAACCAGCGCAATTCATAAATGGGCGCCGAAGGGCAATGTCGAGCATATCGATACCGTATTTCGAGCCCCCATGTTGGCCGATACCCCAGCCATAATCAGCGCGGTCGTTACCGACGTTGACGAGGACGAAGGATTGGTGGAGTTAGACATGACGGTTAAGAACACTAAGGACGAAACCCGTGTGTTCGGTACCGCCAAAGTGCGACTACCACTGGAATAGCTGTTACCCTGGCAGCAGCTCGCGCAGCGCGATCTCGGTGCCGACCTTGGCAGTATCGCCCTGTTTTAGCACTGCCATAGCGCTCCAGTACTCGCTCGTATCGCCCTGCACCCCGACCCGCACTGACTCGTCCCAAAATATCGGGCGTCTAAAATATATATCCGCGCTAAACGCCTTGGGATTGTATTGGCGCCATAGCTCCGCAGTCAGATAGTGCACTCCCATGCCGCCACCAATCAGCGGCGCGCGGAAACCCGCTCGCTCGGCGGCCTCTTGTTCGTAGTGAATGCTGTTGCCCTCCATGCTATAGGCCTTCACCCGCTCCGGCGTCAGGGTATATTCGTTTAAGTGTTGCAATCGCGCGGGGTCCGAAACAACCGGTTGTGGGCGTGCTCCTGCCCCACCCTTATCCGCCACGCTGAGATCCGGTCTTAGCGAGGTACGGACGGCGCTGATAACACGCTGACCCTGCTGATCTTCAAACCACACATCGGTGTGCACGCGACGACCACGGGGCACCATAGTGACATCGAGAATTTCCCCACGAACATTGAGCGGCTCGTCTAACAACGCCGGACGATGCATCTGCAAGCCCTGCAGCATGTTGATGTTGCCCTCGGCGCTAATGCCGCTACGAATCCCCGCTTGAATAGCAATGCCTATGAAAAAGGCTGGATCGACGTGACGCCCGAACAGTGCGGCATCAACTCCGCAGGCCGCCAGCTTCTCAGCTTGGTGAGCCGGAGTCACCGAGATGGTGTCCGCCAGATATTGGAATCCAGCCTGAGGCTCGACCCAATGGTCAGATTGCTCAGACATCTGCGCCCCTATCTAAACATGTGCGTACCGCCGCAAACGGTCAGCGCCTGACCGGTAACGTAGGCACTGGCATCCGAGGCCACAAATACAGCGATGCCCTTAAAGTCATCGGCCTCGCCAAAACGTCGCAGCGGCGTCTGCTCAGTGACCCGTTGAGCCGCTTCAGGGTTGTCCCACAAGGCCTTGGCAAAATCGGTGCGAATCAGTCCGGGACACAGCGCATTCACACGAATGCCTTTCGGACCCCACTCCATAGCTAAATTACGCACCAACGCGATATCCGCCATTTTAGAAATGTTGTACGTACCGAGCGTTTCCGAGGGCCCAAATGCACCCACGCTGGCTGTGATCATAATCGCGCCGCGCCCCTTTTCGAGCATATCCGGCGCGACCATCTGACACAGCCAATGGTTAGAGCGCAAATTCGAATTCATAGTTTTATCAAACGCTTCATCTGGAATGTCTGACATCGGCCCATAGAATGGATTAACACCCGCGTTAGCGATAAGCGTATCAATAGCGCCCAATCGCTCACGGGTTTCGTCGACTAGTGCCTGTAACTGGTCCTTGTAGCCGATGTTGCAGGCGATAGCGATGGCTCGCTCTTCACCACAGGCAGCGTTGATCTCTGCGGCTGTCGCTTCGCACTGGTCCAGCTTACGGCTCGAGATCACTACCTTACTGCCGTGCTCAGCCAACGCCATGGCCATCGATTTACCCATGCCTTTTGACGCGCCGGTGATCAACGCGACCTGACCGGTCAGATCAAAAAGTTGTGTACTTACGCTCATTAAAATTCCCCCGTTGCTAAAACTCTAAAGCATACCCTTAGTATACAACTGGGTCTCCTATCAGCGCACGGCCGGGAGGTTGCTACGACATCAAACTCCAGCCCCCATCAGGCCGGTGTTGGCTTGTTTGAAGATGTTGCACTAACGCTCTGGGACGATAACTCGCATCACTGTCCCAGCGCACCTTCACAGATTTATGGATCTTTATCGGCACAGTGACTTGCTTGGATTTCACATTAATCTCTGGCTCTATAGGCCGCGAGTAACGTTCCCGCAAGCGGTAGAAAGTTCTTCGAGATTCGTGCAAGGGCGCCAGTGGGTCGGCCTTGGAGCCGGCTGCAACGTGATTTTCCAGGTCCAATCCAGAGTCGGACGCCTGTTTAACCATCCACTTCAGTGAAATTGCAGAGAGCAGGCCGCCAGATTCAACACAGGGTGCATGGCTACCACCGACGTCGCTGTGGCAGCCCGCAAACCAAACCTGCTGCAAATCTACACCTTTTCGCGGCAACCACACCGTGGGCTGGAAATCTAACCGACGCTCGTTGAGGGCCAGCGCATGCCGGGCAACTTCAATATTCGAACCAAGCTTGGTGTCGTAAAATTCGTCTCTATTTTCAAACAAACCGAGAAAAGAGATGGGTATACCCATTGCACCAACCGTATCCCAGACACCAACAAACTTTATCTTTCTCGAGTCGCTGAGCGCGTGTTTTTTACGAAATGCGATCGACGCTTTGCCAGACGGCGCGTAATCCGGCCACGCCCGCTTGTAGTGATCGAACGCACTTTGAATGAGCCGTGCGTCCGCGCGCTTTAGAATCCCGCAATTGTTTATCAAACCGCACAACGACCGCACCGTGTAAGCTCCACGACTGAAACCAAAAAGAAATAACTCATCGCCGGAGGCGTAGTTCTGTACAACGTAGCGGTAGGCATCCATGATGTTTTTTTGTACCCCGGCCCCGGTAATACCCGCATACAACGCATCGTGATACGACCCCACACCCCAATCATAAAAAACCTGCTGCAGAACACCGTCCGCGGCGATCGGCTTTATGGCTCTAGCCACCCTAAGAACATTCGTCGGGTGATCTTTCTGTAGATCTTTTTCCGGCCCGCACCAGGTACCGTCGGCACAAATCACAATTCGTTTCGGCATTTTTCACCTCTTCACTTAATATAATAGTCAAGTAAAAACCTCAACTTGTCGGACTTCTAGGCACGAGCCGAGGCAAATGCAAGCCATTACCGACAAGCGGTTACCTGGACCTTACGAATGCGCTTAAAACGACACCAAACATTACCGAACAGCGCCTGCTCGAATCCAACCTCGCTCACCCCAAACCTCTGACTCAGAGCAATCGTCGGAGAACGCGCGAGTCGTGTTGCATCAATGCGCCCGGGCCTTGTAACCCAATAGTTGGCGGCGCCGTCAGCCTAAACCTCAGCTGCTGACTTTTCGCCGTGGTACATTAGTAGCTGGGAACAGGATCAGCCCAAAGCACGGGGGACTTACGTGTCGACACAGTTCATTTTTAGTCAAGACCAGGAGCAATTTCGCGACAACGTGGCGCGCTTTCTAAGCGACAAATCACCGGCCACTCAGGTTAGAACGCAGATGGCAGAGGCTCGTGGTTACGATCCCGATGTGTGGTTGCTCATGAATCAACAGTTGGGCTTGAGCGGCATTGCAATTCCCGAAGAATACGGCGGTGCCGGCTTTGGGGCACAGGAACTGGCCATTGCTTGCGAGGAAATGGGGCGCAGTCTTTACTGTGGACCTTACTTCGCTTCAGCTGTTTGCGCCGCCTATGCAATCGGCGTCAGCGCCAATGACGCCGATAAACAACGCTGGCTGCCAAAGATCGCTAGCGGCGACTTGATCGCCTGCTTAGCGATCACCGAACACGCCGCTTTGTGGAGCGACGACGACATCCAGACGGCCGCCAGTAGAGCCGCCGATGGCGAATATCGACTTGCCGGCACGAAACGCTACGTCATCGATGCTCAAGTTGCCGATTTAATTTTAGTCGCTGCCCGCGAAAGCGACGGCGGCGTCGGGCTATTTGCCGTGGACCCGGCCACCACCGGCGTGTCCACAAGCCCGCTGCAAAGTATGGACGCCACTCGCAAGCTTAACGCCATAACCCTGGCCGATGCCCCGGCGGAGCGAATCGGCCAAGTGGATTTACAGCAACTGATGGACTACGCGTTAGTCGCTCTTAGTAACGAGATGATAGGCGGCGCTCAGGCGTTATTGGAGTCTGCACTGAACTATACGCAGCTGCGCTTTCAGTTTGGTCGCAGCATTGCATCATTCCAAGCCATCAAACATCGCCTTGCAGATTTATTACTGCAAGTTGAATTGGCCAAATCGGCCGCCTATCAGGCCGCCTATTGTGTCGCGGTCGGAACAGAAGTACGCGAACACGCCAGTCTTGCGAAAGCCGCTGTCAGCGAGGCCTATGTGGATGTCGCTGCAGAGTGCATCCAACTACACGGCGGCATCGGCTTTACTTGGGAAAACGATACTCACTTGTGGTTTAAACGCGCAAAAAGCTCAGAGGTTTTAATGGGCACGCCAGCCCTGCACCGCGAGCGGATGCTGCACACCATCACCACCGGCGAAAGTGCTAAAAAAAGGATTGGTTAACTATGGACATCGAAGATATTCGTCAAGACGTTCGCTCTTGGTTGGCGTCGAACTGGGACCCAAACTTAGACCTGATTCAATGGCGCGAGCTCTTGGCCGATTCAGGCTGGGGAGCACCAGACTGGCCAAGCGATTACTTTGGCCGTGACCTAGAGCCGCAACTATGCGCGGTGGTAGATGATGAACTGGCCCGGATCGGCGCGATTGGTGCGGCCCACAGCGGCGTTCGCATGTTAGCGGCGGTAACGCTACTGGCGCACGCAAATCACGAGCAGAAACAACGCTACCTCAGACCCATCCTTACCGGCGAGGACCATTGGTGCCAACTGTTCAGCGAACCCGGCAGCGGATCCGACTTGGCAGGGGCAACAACGCGTGCCGATCTGCAAGGCGACGAGTGGATCATCAACGGGCAAAAAGTTTGGAACACCAGCGCCCACCACGCAGATTTCGGCCTCTTGTTGGCGCGCAGCGACTGGGACGAGCCGAAACACAAAGGGCTCAGTTATTTCATCCTTGACATGCATCAACCCGGGGTAGAGGTTCGTCAGCTTAAGCAAATGAATGGTCATGCGTCGTTCAATGAGGTGTTTTTTACCGACGCGCGAGTACCGCGAGCCAACATACTTGGTCAGCCGGGCGACGGTTGGAAAGTCGCTATGACAACTCTGGCTTATGAACGCCGCTCGTTTGACCGGCCACGCAACCCGGCAGCGAAAGCCCCCTCGCCCGCACCGATCTACCAGCAATACCAGCAAGAGCTGGAAATAGCGAATGAACCGTATAAGTGGTACCCCCAGCGCGCGGGGCGCGTTGATCTGGTATTGCAGCGCGCCAAAGAGACCGACGCAATTAACGATCCTGTTATACGACAGGACATTGCCCGGCTGCACATTCTTGCCCAATCCGCTCACTGGACCGCACAACGCGCCCGCGCAGCGCAGAAAGCTGGGAAACCGCAGGGGCCGGAGGGGTCGCTGGGTAAACTGGCCGCCAGTAATATCGGTCGCTTGGCTGCCCAAGTGCATACACATATTAGCGCAAACGACGCTTTGCTAACCGGCTCAGACAGCCCAATGGAAGGCACGATTGCAGAGGTACTCGTGTCCACACCCGCGGGTTCTATCGCGGGCGGCACGGATGAAATACAGCGCAACATCATCGCCGAGCGTGTGCTCGGCCTGCCAAAAGAACCGCGCTTTGACGACGGCCCGTTTCGCGAGGTGCGACGCAATACATCAAAGGAGCAATAATAACTGTGAGCGAGCAAGCCCTTAGCGGCATTCGAGTACTCGAGGTGGGTCAATTATTGGCCGGGCCTTTTGCCGGCACAATCTTGGGGTACTTTGGTGCCGAGGTCTTAAAGATCGAACCTCCGGGCAACGGCGATCCAATCCGTAACTGGCGTCTGCTCGACAAGGACGGCACCGGGTATTGGTGGCGCAGTCTTGGCCGCAATAAGAAATCGGTAACCGCAAATCTCCGCACCGAAGCGGGTCGCGAAATACTCAAACGCCTAATGCTCACGGCCGATGTGGTTATAGAGAATTTTAAACCCGGCACCATGGAAAAATGGGGGCTAGGGCCAGAAGACATCGAACCGCATAACCCGCAATTGATTTACACGCGCATTTCCGGTTATGGACAGAGCGGCCCTTACAGTCGCAAGCCCGGCTATGCCTCAGTTACCGAGGCCTTTAGCGGGTTTCGCTACCTGAATGGTTACCCAGAGGAAGTGCCAGTCCGCCCTAACCTGAGTCTGGGCGACAGCGTTGCCGGGATCCATGCCGTGTTGGGTATCTTATTAGCGCTGCTGGCGCGCAACAACAATTCCCGGGGCCAGGTCATCGATGTCGCCCTATATGAAGCCATGTTCAACCTAATGGAAGGCGTAGTGCCGGAATACGATGGTGCCGGAGCGATCCGTGAACCCGCGGGGTCGACACTGACAGGCATCGTGCCGACCAACACCTACCTTTGTCGCGACGGCAAGCACGTCGTCATCGGCGGTAACGGTGATTCAATCTATGTGCGCCTTATGACGGCGATTGGCCGCCCGGATCTGGCCAATGATCCGGCTCTCGGATCAAACGCGGGGCGTGTAGCGCAGCAACAGCTAATCGATGCTGCAATAGGCGGTTGGACCAGCGCTCACAACAGTGCTGAGGTCATCACCACATTGGAGGCCGCTGAGGTTCCAGTCGGGCCGATTTACTCGATAGAAGATGCCTTCAATGACCCTCACTATGAGGCTCGAGGCATGTTTGAAGACGTCGAAACACCCACCGGCACGCTTAAGATACCGGCCATTTTACCGAAGCTGTCCTTAACCCCGGGTCAGACCACTTGGGCTGGCGGCACGGTTGGCAGCCATACCGACGAAGTTTTAGGATCGGTAGGCTTTGATGAGGACGCTTTAGCGACCCTGCGTGACCGAGGAGATATTTAGTAGCAACAGAATAGCCTGTCGCCGCTTGAGGCCCGGCAGGCACT
>TARA_B100000963_G_scaffold174129_1_pt1 | contig 21452 bp, 19 predicted proteins | sample TARA_B100000963 | Tara Oceans TARA_B100000963 (sample SAMEA2622097) | marine metagenome | biome: marine biome (ENVO:00000447); feature: surface water layer (ENVO:00002042); material: "saline water (ENVO:00002010), including plankton (ENVO:xxxxxxxx)" | depth 5 m | reverse complement strand
AAAAGAGATTTCAAATCATTATGGATACAAAGAATTAATGCTGGTGTGAGAGCTGAGGGATTGACATATTCAAAGTTTATTAACGGACTAAACAAATCTGGTATAAAAATTGATAGAAAGATTCTAGCTGAGATAGCCTATGATAGCCCAGAAGCCTTTAAAACCATTGTCCAAAAAGCACAATCTGCATTAAATTAATCTTCACTATTGTTTTATTTTAGTTAAGAAATAATCTGTGAAAATGTCTGATCTTAAAAAAATTAAAGATGATTTTTTTTTAAAACTAGAAAAAAAATTGAGTTTATCAGAGATAAATGAAATCAAAACCAGTCTATTTGGAAAAAATGGGTTAATTTCATCGCAATTTAAAAAAATAGGATCTATTCCTGAGAGTGAGAAAAAAAAATTTGCATCAGAATTAAATTTAATAAAAGATGAATTACAAAATCAGATAAATTCCAAAATAAATGAAATTCAAAGTGAGGAAATAAATAAAAAATTAGAAAAAGAGAAAGTTGATATCACTTTACCAGAGAGAACTTTTGTTCAAGGAAAAATACATCCAGTCTCACAAACAATTGATGAAATTTCATCTATTTTTTCTGAAATAGGTTTTAGCGTTGAAGAGGGTCCAGATGTTGAAAATGAGTATAATAATTTTACTGCACTTAATACCCCAGATAATCATCCTGCAAGGGATATGCATGACACATTTTATTTAGATGAAAAAAAAGAAAAGTTATTAAGAACACATACCTCTCCTGTCCAGATTAGAACTATGCTTAAAGATAAACCACCTTTTAAGATAATTGCACCTGGCAGAACTTATAGATCAGATAGCGACCAAACACATTCACCAATGTTTCATCAAGTTGAGGGTCTTCATATAGATAAAAATATTACTATGGGTCATTTAAAGGGTTGTTTGAATTATTTTATAAAAGAATTTTTTGAGGTAAAAAAAATTAAGATGAGATTTAGACCAAGTCATTTCCCTTTTACAGAACCATCTGCAGAAGTTGATATTGGTTATGAAATAAAAGATGGAAAAATAGTTATAGGTGAAGGTGATAAATGGCTTGAAATCTTAGGATGTGGAATGGTACATCCTAATGTTTTAAAAAATGTTAAAGTAGACTCATCAAAGTACCAGGGCTATGCTTTTGGTATCGGTATAGATAGGCTGGCAATGTTGAAATATGGTATCAACGATTTAAGAGCTTTTTTCGATTGTGATTATAGATGGCTAAACCATTTCGGCTTTGACCCTTTAGATGTCCCAACAAATTATAGAGGATTAAGTAGATGAAGATTACTTTTGATTGGTTAAAAGAATATTTAAAGATTGATTTAAAAGAGAAAGATCTTTTAGAACAACTTACTAACATTGGATTAGAGGTCGAAACTGTTGAAAATTTATCAACAGGGATTGAATTATTCAAAATTGCTAAAGTAATTAAAACAGAAAAACACCCAAATGCTGATAGACTTAAAGTCTGCGATGTTGATATTGGAAAAGGTGAGCTCAAAAAAGTTGTATGTGGTGCTCCTAATGCAAGAGAGGGATTGATCACTATATATGCACCTCCAGGAGCAGTAATTCCTAAAACTCAAACAAAACTAGTTGTTGCTAAAATCAGAGATGTGATTTCTTATGGAATGCTATGTTCTGAGTCCGAGTTAAATCTGTCAGATGAAAGTGAGGGAATTATTGAATTATCAACTTTTAAATATCAGAAAAAAATTGGCCACCGTTATTTCTTAGAGTCAAAAACTAACACAATTGATCTATCGATCACACCAAATAGACCAGACTGTCTTGGTGTAAGAGGAGTAGCGAGAGATCTAGCAGCTTCGGGTTTTGGAAAATTAATAAACTTAAAAGAAAAAAAAATTCAATCAAACATTAAACATTCTTTAAAAGTAAAAATTAATAAAGAAAAAAATCAAGGATGTTCTTCTTTCGGAAGTTGTTTAATTAATAATGTTAAAAATACCGAAAGCCCACAGTGGTTAAAAGATAAACTCATTTCGGTTGGTCAAAAACCAATTTCAGCAATAGTTGATATTACAAATTACGTAATGCTTGATATTAATCGGCCATTACATGCATATGATGCAGATAAAATTGAAAAAGGTTTGATTATAAGAAATTCCAAAAGTGGTGAGGAATTCACAGCTCTTGATAATAAAATTTATAAATTAGAAAAAGATATGTGTGTAATTAGTGACACAAATGGAGTTTTGGGATTGGGAGGAATTATTGGGGGAACAAGATCAGGAACAGAACTTGACACAAAAAATATACTATTAGAATCTGCACATTTCAAACCTCGATCAATAAGAAATACTGCAAAAAAATTAAATATTGATACGGATGCAAAATTTAGATTTGAAAGAGGTATTGACCCTCTATCTATCGAAGAAGGATTAAATAAAGCAGCATTTCTAATAAAGGAAATATGTGGTGGCGAAATTAGCAAAATAGATATTCAGAAAACTGAAAGTTATAAAATAAAGAAAATTACATTTAATCCAAACTTATTCGAAAAAATATCAGGATTTAAAATTTCTAACAAAGAAATGATAAAGATTTTAGAAAATCTAGGTTTTAGAATTAAAAAAAAAAGAAATTATTTTTCATTAACTGTCCCGTCTTGGAGACCGGATATTATGCAAGAGATTGATATTGTAGAAGAATTAGTAAGAATAAGTGGTTTTGAAAAAATAAAAATTATAGATCCAATAAAGGAAAGGACAAAGTCTACTTTAACCAAATCTCAAAAGTTGTTTCATTTTTTGCAAAGATCTATTGCTTCAAAGGGATACTTAGAGGCGATCACATGGTCATTTTCGGACTCAAATTATAATGATCATTTTAAAGGTAAATGTGAAGATATCAGAATTATAAATCCAATAAGCTCAGAATTAAATGTATTAAGAAACTCAATATACTCAAATTTAATTATGTATATGAGAAAAAATTTAGATAGAGGTTTTAAAGATTTGTCCATATTTGAGATCGGCCCTATTTTTACTGGCCCTAATCCTGGTGAACAAAATACCGTTATTTGCGGTCTATCAGCAGGTAAAAAATCCAGATTTTCTTGGATTGATGAGGAGAGAGATATAGATGTATTTGATATAAAAAGAGATGTAATACAAACATTAGTTGAAGCAGGATATAGTTCAGATAAATTTTTAATAGATGACAATACACCTAATTATTATCATCCAGGAAAATCTGGTAGGTTATTTCTAAATCAAGATATAGGTAAAGCGGTAGCTTTTTTTGGTGAAATTCATCCTAACATCTTGAAAAAAATAGATTTAAAAACAGAGTCTTTATTAGGTTTTGAAATTTTTATGGATAATTTAAAACTTTCGGATAAAACTTTAAATAACCAAAAAAGAAAATTTGAAGTTTCCGATTTTCAGAAATCCGAAAGAGACTTTGCATTTATAGTAAATAAAGATTTAAAAGCTCAAGATCTTATTAATGTCATTTCAAATATAGATCAAAAACTTATTAAAAATATAAGAGTATTTGATGTTTATGAGGGTGAAAATATTCCAGAAAATCAAAAATCTATAGCAATTAATATTACTATCCAGTCCAATGAAAAAACTTTGAATGATAATGATTTAGATAAAATTAATAATTTAATCATTAAAACAGTTGAAAATAAAACTGGTGCAAAAATTCGATCTTAAAAAATTTAAATGAGCGCTATTGATAATATAAGAAATTTTGCAATTATTGCCCACATTGATCATGGCAAGTCAACAATAGCAGACAGAATAATTCACAATTGTGGTGGTTTGACAGAAAGAGAAATGAAAGCACAAGTTCTCGACTCAATGGATATAGAAAGAGAAAGAGGTATCACTATTAAAGCTCAAACTGTAAAATTGAACTATAAAGCTAAAGATGGAAAAAATTATGTTTTGAATATAATTGATACTCCTGGACATGTAGATTTTAGTTACGAGGTAAGCAGATCATTATACGCATGTGAAGGATCAATATTGATAGTTGATAGCACACAAGGTGTTGAAGCTCAGACTTTAGCTAATGTTTACCAAGCATTAGAAATTAATCACGAGATAATACCTGTGCTAAATAAAATAGATTTACCAGCGTCAGATTTAGAGAAAACAAAAAAACAGATAGAGGAAGTAATTGGAATTGATACTGAAAATGCAGTTCCATGTTCAGGAAAAACAGGCGAGGGTATTGAGGAAATTTTAGAACAAATAATTAACCAGTTGCCAGGACCAAAAGGTAATGAAAATGAGAATTTAAAATGTTTACTAGTTGATAGCTGGTACGATACTTATTTGGGAGTAGTAATACTGGTGAGAGTAATAAATGGGAGGATTACAAAAAGTATGAAAATTAAAATGTTATCTACTAATCAAGATTATATCGTTGAAAAAGTTGGTGTATTTACTCCTAAACCAAAAGACATAGATGAGTTAAAAACTGGTGAAATCGGTTTCATTACCACAGGCATAAAAGTATTATCAGAAACAAAAGTTGGTGACACTATTTGTGATGCTTCAAAACCTAATGTTGAAGCTCTACCAGGTTTTAAACCAAGTAAACCAGTAGTTTTTTGTGGATTATTTCCAGTTGATAGCTCAGAATATCAAAAATTGAAAGATGGGCTTGCTAAATTACAATTAAATGATGCAAGCTTTTCATTTGAGGCTGAATCATCTTCAGCACTTGGGCTAGGTTTTAGATGTGGATTTTTAGGCTTACTTCATCTTGAAATTATAACCGAGAGACTAGAAAGAGAATTTGATGTTAACTTGCTCACGACAACTCCTGGAGTAGTTTATAAAGTTAATTTAAATAACGGTGATATAATTGATCTACAAAATCCATCAAGCCTACCAGATCCAACTTTTATAAAGTATATAGAGGAACCTTGGATCAAAGCTACGATTATTACTCCGGATGAGTATTTGGGATCAATCATGAAGCTTTGCCAGGACAAAAGAGGTATACAAGTAAATCTTAGTTATTCAGGTAATAGAGCGGTCTTAAATTACGAACTTCCTTTAAATGAAGTTGTATTTGATTTTAATGATAGAATAAAATCAATGACCAGTGGATATGCGAGCTTTGATTATGAAATAATTGAGCATAGAGAGGGAAATTTAGTAAAACTTGGAATTTTAGTAAATAGTGAACCTGTTGATGCGCTTGCAATGATGATACACAAAGACTTTGCACAAAGAACAGGAAGAGAAGTTTGTGAAAAACTAAAAGATTTAATACCAAGACATAATTTTATGATACCAGTTCAAGCTGCTATAGGTGGTAAGATAATTGCTCGCGAGACTATCAAAGGATTTAAAAAAGATGTCTTAACCAAAATTCATGGTGGAGGAGCTACAGATAGAAAACGAAAATTATTGGAAAAGCAAAAAAAAGGTAAGACCAGATCGAAACAATTTGGAAAAGTTGAAATACCTCAAGAAGCATTTATTGGAGTTCTAAAAATTAATAAAGAAAAATAGAATGAAAATTTACGATTGTTTTTCCTATTTAGATGAAGATGTTTTACTTGATTTGAGACTAAATATTTTAAATGAATTTGTTGATTATTTTGTAATTGTTGAAAGTAATAAAACTTGGCAAAATAATTATAAAAATCATAATTTCGATATTTCAAAATTTCAAAAATTTAAAGATAAGATTGTTTACATAAAAGTAACTGATATGCCAGATGGAGATAACCCTTATTTGAGAGAAAATTATCAAAGAAATTGTATTTCAAAAGGAATAGAAAAAGCTGATAATGATGACTTGATTATTATTTCTGATCTTGACGAGATACCAAATCCCAACAAAATAAAAGAATTTAAAAAAAGTATGAGATATGCTGTTTTTAAGCAAATGCACTTTTATTATAAAATAAATTTACAAAGCCAAGTAAACCCATTTTGGTTTGGCAGCAGAATATGTGTTAAGAAATATTTAAAATCTCCACAATGGTTAAGAGATTTAAAGTTTAAAAAAAGACCATTCTGGAGGTTAGATAAATATAGATTAAACAATATAATTGAAGAGGGTGGTTGGCATTTTTGTAATTTAAAAAGTCCTGAACAACTTTTATATAAATATAAAAATCTATGCGAGACTAATGACCCTTATGTATTTAAGGAGAAAATCGATGATAAATTTTTAGATTTGGAGGAGATTAAAAAAAGAGTGGATAATGGATTTGACATTATTGGAAGGAATGAAAATTTTAAACCAATTCCTTTAGATAAAAAATTCCCAAACTATGTATTAGAAAAAAGACTTCAATTAAAAAAATGGATCATAAATTAAATAAAATTTTCCAATCTTTATTTTAATCTCAACAAATTATATTTATTTAATAAAAATAATTTTTAGTATAAATATTATTAGGTTATATGAAATTAGAAAATGTTAAAATCAGAGGCTTAAAACTTATTAAGTCAAAAATTTATAATGATAAAAGAGGTTTTCTTAGGGAAGTTTATAAAAATATACTTTTAAAAGACAAGTTTCGTTTTGACGTAATGTCTTATTCAAAAAGAAATGTTTTAAGAGGTTTGCATATACAAACTCAAAATTCACAAGCTAAGATCATTACAGTAACTCATGGGAAAATCTTAGATGTAGTTGTTGATCTAAGAAAAAAATCTCAAACTTTTGGAAAATATTTTTCGATAATAATCTCACATAAATCTGATTTTTCATTTTACATACCCAAGGGTTTTGCTCATGGTTTTTTATGTTTATCTAAAAATTGTACTGTAAATTATAGATGTTCAGACTATAGACATAAAAAAAGTGAAACTACCTTACAATGGAATGATAAAGATGTGGATATTAAATGGGGTATCAAAAAACCTATCTTATCCGTAAAAGATAAAAATGGGAAAAGTTTAAATTATTTTAGGTAATTAATCATGAGGAAAAAAATTGTTGTTACTGGTGGAACTGGCAGATTTGGAAATTGCTTAAAAGGTATTAAAACTAATCATAAAATTTTTTTTCCAACCAAAAAGACTTTTAATATTTTAAAAACAAATAGTTTAAAAAAATATTTGAGAGCTGTGAAACCTGATATAGTTATTCATTTAGCTGGTTTATCAAGACCAATGTCAATTCATGATAAAGATATTAAAAAAAGTATTGAATTGAATATTATTGGAACCGCAAACATAACCAAAATTTGTTCTGAGCTAAAAATAAAACTAATATATTTTTCTACTAATTACGTTTATCCAGGGGTCAACGGTAATTATTCTGAGCTTGATAGCTTATTGCCAGTAAATAATTATGCCTGGTCAAAACTAGGAGGAGAATGCTCTGTTCAACTATATAAAAATTCATTGATTGTAAGAGTGTGTATGACTGAAAAACCTTTTTTACACAAAAAAGCATTCATTAACGTAAAAACAAGTTTTATTTACCATGAGGATGTAGCTAAGATTTTATTTAAATTACTTAATAAAAAAGGAATAATTAATGTTGGTGGTAAATCTCAGTATATTTATGATTTTGCAAAAATAGAAAACAAAAATGTCAAAAAAATATTTTTGAAAAAAAATGATAATTTTGGAATACCAAAAGACTCGTCTTTAAATCTAAATAAACTGTATAAAACTATTAAAAAATAATTTTAGTTTAAATTACTTGACCCATAGGTTTGTACCAACATTTTGGAAGTTTAATATCTTTTTTGTTTAATACATTTGGCTGGTCTAGTTTTGAGGGAAACAACAAGTCTTTATTTATTATTTTTCCTCTGTCTTTTCTTAAAAAACTAAATTCTAAGACAGGAGGTATAATAATATCTTTATCTTTAAATACAAAGTCAACGTCGTTATTTGGGTGTATATGTGTACAATTAAAAAGTTTTGTTATTTTTTTAAAAGCTTTATTAATCTTTTCAAAAATAAAATCATCAAATAGGTAGTGCAACTGATGAAATTCAATGAGGATAATTCTAAACTTTCTAAGTATTTTGTCATTCAAGGAATTTATTATTTCATACTCATCTCCTTCAATATCCATTTGTAACAATAGGTCATTATTGTTCTCGCAATCTATTTTATTTTCAATCCAGTCACCCAAATTCAAAAAATTTTCATAAGAAGATGTACCAATAAATTTTTTTTCAAAATCTATCAAATCATTTTTAAATTTAGGATTTACACTGTAATCAGCTAAAAAACATTTAATATTTTTTTTAGTAATTTCATCTTCAAACCTAGTAGTAGAACCAACACCAGGTGAAAAACAGTATTTTACTCCATAAAAATCATTTGGAACTATATAGCCGCCCTCATTATCGCCCCCAATTCTAATATTTTCTATATCTAAAGATTTAGGTCTGACCATATTAAGGAAACTTAAAATTTTATTAGGGTCGGTTTTTTTTGATGTAAAAATCCCTTTTTTTAATAAATATTCACAAATTTTTGTTTTTAGTTTTTTTCTAATTCCCATATAGTAAAGTAGGTATATACTTTAAATGGCAAAATTAAAAATATTTTGTGTAACCGATAAACAAGTACCTGCTCTAGAAAAATCAAATTTTATATTGAGTGGTGTTGGGGATTTTAATTTTAATAATAATTATATTACATCAAATTATAAAGATAATATTTTTCATAAAGAAAAATATTATTCTGAATTAACATTTCATTATTGGTATTGGAAAAATCTTCTAAAAGAAGAAGACGCAGAGTGGGTAGGTTTTTGTCAAAGAAGAAGATTATGGCTTCAGGATGTAGAAAATATAAAAAAAATTGATTATGATAATATTTCTAATTTCATTCTTAAAAAACCTGTTGATAATTGGCGTAATTATGACTCTATTCTTTGTGAGCCAATTAAAGTTTCAGGATCAAAAAAAACAAAAATGATTAAAAGAGGTTGGCGAAGTCTTTTAAAAAGTCCAAAAATTTTTTTTAATACAAATTTTGAAACTATAAATTTTCATTTTGACATGCATCACGGGTATGGAAATTTAAAGAAAGCTATTAGCGTTATGGATGATATCGACAAGACAGATTTTTTAAATTTTGTTAATACTCAAAATAGTTTTAATCCTCACATTATGTTTATTACAAAAAAAGATTTTGTAAAAAAGTGGTTCGATACACTATTCCCCTGGTTGGAGAGATGTGAGAAAATATTTGGTTTTAAAAAACTTGAAGGTTACGACACAACAAGACTGTATGCGTATTTGGCAGAAAGATATTTATCTTTCTGGTTTCAAAAAAATACAAAGTATAGATATCATCCTTGGAAATTCATGGAAAAATTTTAAGGGAGAGATGGCCGAGTGGTTTAAGGCGCACGCTTGGAAAGTGTGTGTATCTTTACTGGTACCGTGGGTTCGAATCCCACTCTCTCCGCCATAAAATAATGCCCAATTTTACAGCTATATTTGACTTAATTATGAGAATTAAAAAATTTTAATTAAACAAATTTTATTAAAAAGTGATATCATTTATTTTTCCAATATTTTAAAAATAATGAAAAATAATACACCATATAAAGCAGACTCCATTAAAGTTTTGAAAGGACTTGATGCAGTAAGAAAAAGACCTGGAATGTATATTGGTGATACTGATGATGGAACTGGCTTACACCATATGGTTTATGAGGTAATTGACAATTCAATTGATGAAGCTCTCGCTGGTTATTGTAAAAATATAAACGTTAAAATTAACTCCGATGAAACTATCACAATCAGAGATGATGGCAGGGGTATACCTGTGGATATGCACAAAGGTGAGAAAAAGTCAGCTGCCGAAGTGATTATGACACAATTGCATGCAGGTGGAAAATTTGATCATGACTCATATAAGGTTTCTGGAGGCTTACACGGAGTTGGAGTATCCGTTGTAAATGCTCTTTCAGAAAAACTTAAACTTGAAATAAATAGAGATGGAAAAAAATATTTTATTGAATTTAATAATGGTGTAGCTAAAGCAGCTCTCAAAATAGTTGGTAAATCTAAAGGAACTGGGACTGAAATAACTTTTTTACCCTCTAAGGAAATTTTTACCTCAACAAAGTTTAATGGAAATATTATAGTTAAAAGAATAAGAGAGTTAGCATTTTTAAATAAGGGAATTAGAATATCTTTTAACGATATAAATAAAAAAAATGAGAAAGAATTAGAATTTAAATACGAAGGTGGGATCATTGAATTCGTTGAATTTCTTAATGAAAAAAAGGAAAAACTTAAAAATAAAAATGGCAATGACCTTTTTAAAAGAGCGATTTTTATAGAGGGAAAAAAAGAAAATATTGAAATAGAGTGTTCTTTAAAATGGAATGCAAGTTATTCTGAAGACTTATTAGCTTACACAAATAATATTAGCCAAAAAGATGGTGGAACCCATGTATTAGGTTTTAGGAGTGCGTTAACTAGAGTAATCAATAAATATGCAAACGAGCACAATCTTTTAAAGAAAAATAAATTTGCAATTTCTGGTGACGATATTAAAGAGGGATTATCATGTGTTTTGTCCATTAAGATACCTGATCCTAAATTTTCTTCACAGACAAAAGATAAATTAGTTTCCTCTGAGGTAAGAACTATTGTAGAAACAGTCATCAATGAAAAGCTATCTATTTGGTTTGATCAAAATCCCTCAATCGCAAAAATTATTTTAGCAAAAATAATTCAAGCTGCCTTAGCTAGAGATGTTGCAAGGAAAGCAAGGGAAAATGTTAGAAGAAAGGGTGCGCTAGAATTAAGTGGCTTACCAGGAAAGTTAGCAGACTGTCAGATAGGTAAGCAAGAGGGTACAGAGTTATTTATTGTTGAGGGAGACTCTGCTGGAGGATCGGCAAAACAAGGAAGAGATAGAAGTAATCAGGCAGTTCTACCTCTCAGGGGAAAAATCTTGAATACCTATGTTGAAGAAATAAGTATTAAACAAAATGGTAATAAATTAACAGATCAAAGAACCAAAGCTTTATCAAAGATGATTTCATCAAATGAAATTGTAACATTAATAAATGCTCTAGGTTTGGATCCAAAATCCCAAGAGATAGATTTAAAAGATTTAAGATATGGAAAAATTATAATTATGACTGATGCAGACGTCGATGGTTCTCACATAAGAGCTCTTTTGTTAACTTTTTTTAACAACAAACCATTTAATAAATTAATCGAGAATGGCTACGTTTATCTTGCACAGCCACCATTATTTAAGATTAATAAAGGTTCAAAGAGTGTTTACATAAAAGACGAAAAAGAATTAGAAAATTTTATTTTACAAAATAATAAAGATTTTAAAAAATTAAAAAAAGGATCTAAAGATTTTCAAAAACTCTTTGATTTAGAAAAATCTCAAATGAATATTCAAAGATTCAAAGGCTTAGGCGAAATGAACCCAGAGGAATTGTGGAACACAACTCTGGACCCAGAAACAAGAAATCTTCTTCAGGTCAAATATTCAAAAGATTTAAAAAAAGATCAAAGTTTAATACATACTTTAATGGGAAATGATGTTGCTTTACGTAAGGATTTTATCACATCAAATGCGATTAACGTAAAAAATCTTGATATCTAAACGATGAAGTTTTTTGAAACTTCAAAATATTTTTCTTTAAAAAAATCAACTTATATTTCACTCAGGTGGATAGCGATCATTGGTCAATTATTGTCAATATACATAGTTTATTTTTTTCTAAAGTTTGATTTCAACTTTTTTCTATCAAATTTAATTGTGATCCTTGGAGCAATTAGCAATCTATATTTAGTCTTTTTTTACAAAAGAACTCAATTATCTGAAAGATCAGCTTTAATTTTTTTAATTATTGATATATTTCAGTTAGCTTGTTTAATCTATTTAACTGGTGGTATATCAAATCCCTTCATAGTATTTCTAATAATACCAAGTGTTTTTGCATCTTCAAATTTAGGTTTTAGGACGAATTTATTATTGGTAGTTACTACCACTATCATTATAATTTTTTTAACTTTTTATTCAGAAGGGTTGCCAGCCCCATTAAATAAACATTTTCATGTTGATGATTATTATTATTATTCTATTCCAATAGCTTTAATAATAGCACTTATTTTCCTAAATTATTTTGCAATCATTTTTGGTTCAGAATCTAGACTCAGAAAGGAAGCTTTAAATAAAATGGAAGAAGTTATGGCGCAAGAACATGAAATGCTTTCACTTGGTGGTCAGGCAGCTGCTGCAGCTCATTCGCTCGGTACGCCTCTTTCAACTATAAAAATTATTACACAAGAACTTTTAAAACAACTAAAGAATAATAAGGAAGTTATTCAAGATATTGAGCTACTCGAAAGTCAAGTTGAGAGATGCAATCAAATTTTAAGAAAATTATCTTTAAATCCGATTCAAGAGGATGATTTTATTGATGAAGATCTTTCAATGAAAGAATATTTAAAGGAGATTATTTTTTCTTTTCAGGAAACAAGTACAAAAAATTTTATTCTGAATCTTCACCAGGACTCTAACTCAAAAAAAATCACAAAGTCTATAGAAATAGTTTATGGATTACGAAATTTTATAGGCAATGCAAACAAGTTTAGTAAAAATAAAATATTTATTACTCTTAAAAGTGATAATGAGTTTACCGAAATAATAATTGAAGATGACGGTCCTGGCTATCCAAATGATATAATATCAAAAATAGGTGAACCATATCTAAAATCATTCAGCATGGTTGAAAAAAATAAAATTGGACTTGGTTTAGGATTATTTATAGGAAAAACTTTACTTGAAAAAAATTTTGCATCTCTTCAATTTAGAAATTCAAAAACCAGGGGAGGCGCTGAAGTTCTAGTAAAATGGAAGAATAAAGATTTATTCAACATTTAATGAAATTTTTTTTTATTTGTAAATAGTGAGCTTAATTGTGTAATCATCACATCACCTAATTCATTTACATCAGTAATTTTAATTGCTTTATTATAATATCTCGATACGTCATGGCCAATTCCAATAGCTAAAATTTCGATTTCAGATTTTTCTTCAATATATTTTACAATCCTCTTCAAATGTTTCTCTAAAAAATCACCAGAATTAACAGATAGGGTGGAGTCGTCCACAGGTGCACCATCAGATATCACCATTAAAACTCTTCTTTCCTCTTTTCTTTTTTTCAATCGATTATAAGCCCAGGTGATAGCTTCTCCGTCTATATTTTCCTTTAATAAGCCCTCTTTTAACATTAGCCCTAAATTATTTTTTGCTTGTCTCCAATGACTATCTCCACTTTTATAAATTATATGCCTTAAATCATTTAATCTACCAGGGGTTTTTGGTTTACTATTCTTACTCCATTGTTCTCGACTTTGACCGCCCTTCCAGTTTTTTGTTGTAAAACCTAAAATTTCTACTTTAACGGAACATCTTTCCAATGTTCTTGATAAGATATCTGCACATATTGCAGCAATGGTTATTGGCCTTCCTCTCATTGAGCCTGAATTATCAATTAACAATGTAACAATTGTATCTTTAAAATCTAAGTCCTTCTCTTTTTTAAAAGACAACGAATTATATGGATCCATGATAATTCTAGTGAGTTTAGAACTGTCTAATAATCCTTCCTCTAAATCAAAATTCCAAGATCTATTTTGTTTTGCCAAAAGTTGTCTTTGAAGCTTATTTGCAAGTTTTGTTACAATATCATGAAATCCTACAAGCTGTTGATCAAGATTTTTCCTTAACTTTACTGCTTCTTCCTCACTTTCTAAGTTTTCAGCTTTAATTATTTCGTCAAATTCGTTGGTAAAAATTTTATAATCAAGATTAAGATCTTTAATTGATTTTTTAACGATTTGTTCAGAACTCTCTTCAACTGAATTATAATCATCAAGTTGATTATCTAAATTAAATTCATCTAAATCATAGTCAGAGTCTAAAGAAGCATCAGTTTCTTCTCTAGGATTGTGGTCTTTTTTATCTTCTTGATCAGACTTATTGTCATCATTCGAAGACGTATCTTTGCCTTGATCGTTTTGATCATCTTTTTTTTCATCAATTTCTTGTGTATTAAAAATATCCATATTTTGAAGAATTTCTGAAAATTTAGAACAATATATTTCTTGATTTTCTAAGTTATTGTTTAAATAACTAATGTGTTCTTTAATTGATTTATCGAAATCATCTACCCAAAAATTTAATTTTTTTTCTGATATAGGATTTAATTTTATTTTTTGAAAGTTTTTTAGCAAATAAAGTTCAAAAGCCTCAGAGATCGCAACATCTTCTTTAGTATTAATTTTTTGTTCTTTATTTGTATTTATTTTTTGATGATAATTTCGATTTAGATTTTTTTCTATTCCCTTTAACATTTTAGAACCTAGAAGCTCATATCTAGTTTTTTCAGCTAATGCATAAAGTGATTTACATGATGGATTGATTGGAATATTGTTATTGAATATTTCTTCATTTGAAAATTTTTTTTCTAAAGCAGATGAGTCAGATTCAGCTCTTAATCTAGTGAAATCTTCATGGCTAGTTATGTCATCAATAGCAAATATTTCTGAGTTATTATCTTTTTCATTTATTTTATTTTTATTTTTAATCTCAAAATCCTCTGAAATTACCTTCATTGTCGAAGTTAACGCTTGTTTCATTTTTTCTTTTAGCGAGGATATCTTGATACTCATTTAAATTTGAATATTAATCAGCGACTCGGGTAGCTCCTCACCGAAACATCTTTGATAATACTCAGCAATAGTATTTTTCTCTAAATCATCACACTTGTTTAAAAAAGTAACTCTGAAAGCATAGCCGGTATCTTTAAATATTTCAGTGTTCTCAGCCCAGTGCAAGACTGTCCTTGGACTCATTACAGTCGAAATGTCACCCGCTATAAAACCTTTTCTCGTTAACGAGGCGACTTTAATCATGTTAGCAACTTTTTCTTTACCTTTTGAATTATTAAAATTTTTGTTTTTACCTAATATTATTTCCATTTCTTTATCTAGGCTTAAATAATTAAGAGTTGAAACAATATTCCATCTATCCATTTGACCCTGATTTATCTGTTGCGTTCCATGGTATAAACCACTTGTATCTCCTAGTCCTACAGTATTCGATGTTGCGAATAATCTAAAAAATTTATTTTGTTTAATTACTTTGTTTTTATCAAGAAGGGTAAAGCTACCCTCAGATTCTAGAACTCTTTGAATAACGAACATTACATCCGGTCTTCCAGCATCGTACTCATCAAATACTAAAGCAACAGGATTTTGAATAGACCATGGTAATATCCCCTCGTTAAATTGGGTTACTTGCTTTCCATCTTTTAAGACAATTGCATCTTTGCCTATCAAGTCTATTCTAGAAATGTGACTGTCCAAATTAACTCTAATGCATGGCCAATTTAATCTAGCAGCAATTTGCTCTATATGTGTTGATTTTCCTGTTCCATGGTATCCCTGAACTAAAACTCTTTTATTGAAAGAAAAACCTGAAATAATTGCTAAGGTAGTATCTTTATCAAATATATAATTTTTATCTATTTCAGGAACATATTCAGTTTTTTCTGAAAAGGCATCTACCTCCAATTGAGAGTCAATTCCAAATGTTTGTTTTAAAGATAATTTAATATCAGGTTGTATATTCAAATTAGGTGTCAATTTTTTCCCTATAAGTATTTTTTAGTTGTGTGTAAGCTAAAGTAATTAATTTAAGTTTTTCCTCATATTTTTTATTTCCAGAATTCATATCAGGGTGAAATTTTTTGACAAGTATTTTGAATTTATTTTGTATCTTTGGCCAATTTATACCAACAGAAACGCCTAAAATGTTAAAAGCTTTAATGTCTTTATGATCAAATTTAAATTGACGCATATGATTGTACTCACTTTTAAATTTATTTTTATCTAATTCATCTTTGAGTGTATTGTTCCACAAAACTTTAAAAAAATTATCTGGAGAGCTAAAACTCTGTGTAGGTTTATGCCAAATCATGTCAGATTTTAAAAAATTAATGACTTGTTGATCATTCATCCCTGAAAAATAATTCCAATTTTTATTGAACTCTTTGATATGTTCTAAGCAAAGAAGTCTAAATTTTTTGCTATTATCTCGCTCAACAGGGGCTTTATATTCACCTATTTTTTTACAATTGTTCCAGTCACAAATATTTTTCATGATATAAATATTATACTTATGAATATAAATAGTTTAATTTCAATAATAAAAAAGAAAATCTCAACAAATATAGTTTGTGAAATGGTAAAAGTTGAAGATAAAAGTTTTTTACATAAAACTCATTCAGGTAATGATATTAGCAAATTTCACTTAAAACTATCTATTAAATCAAAAGAGTTAATGAAATTGAGCAGGATAGAGAGTAACAAAAAAATTTATAAAATTCTTGATGAAGAGATTGCTAATTCAATACATTCATTACAAATACTAATTGATTAGTTTTTCATTTATAAAAGATTGAATTTTCTTTTCACTAAATTTTTTTTTTAAATATACAGATCCAATTTTTTTAAGGAGAATAAGATTAATCATTTCAGAATTATTTTTTTTATCATTTCGCATATACGAAATTATTTTTTTTGTATCATTTTTTGAAAAATACTTTCTTACATTATATGATAATTTAGCTTTATTAAAATGCTCCAAGATCAAATTAAATTCAGATAATTTTATAAGTTTATTTTCTAAGCTAAATTTTAAAGAAGAGTAGATTCCCAGAATAACAGCCTCTCCATGATTTAACTTTTTCGAATAAGTCATTGAAGCTTCATAAGCATGAGCAAATGTATGTCCTAAATTTAAAATTTTTCTTAAATTATTTTCTTTTTCATCTTTTTGAACAATGTTTCTTTTTATCTTACAGCTTTCAAAAATAGCTTTTTCAATAAATGGAGATTTAAGTTTAAGAATATTTTTTACATTATTATCCAAATAGAAAAAAAATTTTTTATCAGATATAAGTGAGTGTTTAAGAATTTCAGCATAGCCACAGGTAATTTCTCTTTTTGGTAAAGTTTTTAAAAAATCGATATCTGTCAAAACTAAATTTGGCTGGTAAAAACTTCCTAACAAATTTTTCCCATATATTGTATTAATCCCTGTTTTCCCACCAATAGAAGAATCTACTTGAGCTAATAGAGTAGTGGGGACATTTATAAATTTTAAACCTCTTTTGAATAAACTAGCTGCAAACCCACCTATATCTCCAATTATACCTCCTCCTATGGTTATAAGGCAATCACTTCTATTAAAATTATTCTTTTGAAGTAAATTCAAAATTTTAATAATAGTTTTAATATTTTTATTTTTTTCAGAAGAGTTAAATAAATAAATTATTTTTGACTGCTTTATTGATTTTAAAATTACTTCAATTTTTTTTTTCCCTATTTTCTTATCAATTAATATGAAGCATTTATCAAAATTAATCCCATTTCTTTTAAAAACATTTGATAATCTATATAAAATATTTTCACCTATTATGATTGAATATTTTCCATTTTTTGTTTCAATCTTTAATTTAGCTTTTATCATTTAATTCAATAATTTTTCTTGTTAACTCTAATTTGGATAGCCTATCACATTTAATTTGATATTTGGCTTTAGAGTAGATCTTAGATCTTTCATTTATTAATTTATTTAAATCTCTTTCATTCAATTGTATTGCAATAGGCCTCTTTCGGCTATTTTTAATTCTTTTAATAAGATTTTTATTGTCCCATCTTAACCAAATAGAGATGTGATTTTTTAAAACTTCTTTTTGTATTTTTTTATTTATAAAAGCTCCTCCACCTAGGGATATAACAGAATTTGATCTTTTAAGGTTTTTAAGCGATGTCTTTTCCTCTAATTGTCTGAAGAAAGACTCTCCTTTTTTTTGAAAAATATCATATATGGTCATACCTTCTTGGACTTCAATCAGTTGATCAATATCAATAAATTTTCTATTAAGTTGTTTTGAAACAATTTTTCCTAATGTTGATTTACCAGATCCCATCATTCCTAAAAAAACTAAATTTTTGTTTGAATCCATAATTTTATTTATTGAAAAAACACAAATATGTCTTAATTTGAAAATACTTAAAGATATATGCAAATATATAAAAAAACAAGATCAAGGAGTTCTAGCTTTTTAAGTTTATCCTTCAAGCTACTTGTGATTTTAATGATATTTATCGGGATTGTTTTTTTATTGAACAGAGTTAATTTTCCGACTCCAAATAAAGTAATAGAAAAAATAATACCAAATGAAAATTTTAAGATTGTTAAATAAAATATTTTTATCAATTTTGTTAATATTTTCAATTTTTGTAAAAATCTCACATTCTGAAGAACAGCCAGTGGATATATGGAATATAGATAAATCAAAGATGAATCAAAATAATGGCACCAAAACCGAGGATATAAATCAGAAAATAAAAAAAAAAAATTTAAATCAGATTTCAATTAAAGAAAATTTTAATCTAAAACCACAAAGCCCAATAAAAGAAATTGCTTTTGATCAAAATTTAAGTTCACAAAAAATTAAAATTTTAGGCTTATATGATCCGGAAATATTTGGATTAAGTTTAAATATGTGGACTAATTCAAACGGTGATCAATTAAAAAATATTTTTGCAAAATTAAAAAAAATGAATCTTTCCAATGATGCAAAAGAATTAATGAATATATCATTATTAACAAATGCATATCATCCACAAAACAATATATCAGAGGATGAGTTTATAGAGATTAAGTCTGAATGGTTAATAAAAAATTCCGATTTGAACTTAATTGAGAAATATCTTATGAAAAACCAAATTTTTGATAGTCATTCTAAACTGACAAGACACTTAGTAGATCAACATCTTTCAAATGCAAATGTAGATAAGGTATGTGAAATTTTTTCAAAAAACAAAGAAACTATCAATGACAATTATCTCTCAAAATTTAATATTTACTGTAAGATTAAAAATAATAATGTTGAGGAAGCACAACTGATTCTAGATTTAAAAAAAGAGCTAGGCTTTACAGATATTTATTTTGAAACAAAAATATCTTATTTACTAGGCCATTTATCTGAGATAGATCAAACTATCTCAGAAAAATCAATCTTAGATTTCCATTTAGCTCATCAAACTAATCCAAAATTCTTTTTTGAACCAAAAGAAACTACAGATAAGTTAATATGGAAATATTTGTCCTCTTTCAATCTTTTAGGTTCATTTAAAAAAATTGATAGCTCTGAATTAGATAAAATATCTATTCTTGAAAAAGCAACAAATGATAAGAATTATCCAGAGGAAGAGTTATTTGAGTTATACAAAAGATTTCAGTTTAATTTGAATCAACTTCTTAATGTAAGAGATTTTATGCAATCATTGTCTAATATAGAGGCGAGAGCATTGGTTTATCAAAAAATTTTGCTTGAGTCTGAAAAAGTAGAAAAATTGAAACTCTTAAAAATCTTAAAGAATTTATTCGAAAAAGATAATCTAAAAAACGCATTCGATAAAGAGTTAAAAAATTTCTTAAATGCGATGGATCCATCTGATATTCCAGATAATCTTACAAGCTTTTATTACACAAATATAGAAATTAATAAAAAAAGCGAAAAAAAGATTAAATTTAACAAAGATGTGATGCATCAATCAAAACTTATAAATTATTTTAATGGTAATTATTCAAAATCCAAAACTGAAAAAGATTTACAAAATTTCCTAAAAAAAATTAAAAAAAACAAAAAATACTCATTTTCAAAAAAAGACAAAATTTTTCTAGAGTCATTAAAATCTGATGGGATTGAAGTTCCAAAAAAATATGATGATTTATATAAAATAAATCAATCAGAGATACCCTCTGACATACAAGTAATGATTAACAATGATGAAAAAGGTGCTGCTCTTTTAAGGATAATAGAAGTCATTGGCCAAGATGATTTAGATAGAATTGATGATGATACAATGTATTTTATAATAGCTACATTAAATCAATTAAATATCGATAAGATAAGAAATGATATTTTATTAAAAGTTCTGCCTTTAAAAGTCTAAAAATTAGTTTATCTATTTATTTCATGAGTATTAAAGAAATTATTACTGTACCCGATAATATCTTAAAAAAAATTTCTGATCCAATAGAAAAAGTTGGAATAAATGAGAAAAAATTAATTAATGACTTATTTGAAACAATGTACCACTTCAAGGGAATTGGCCTTGCGGCAGTTCAAGTAGGTATACTTAAAAGGGTTTTAGTTGTTGACATTTCAAACAAAGATGAAAAAAATCAACCAATTGCGTTAATTAATCCTGTAATAAATAATTTAAGTGAGGAGACATCAGTGTACGAAGAGGGTTGTCTGTCAATACCCGAGACTTTTATTGAAATTGAGAGGCCAAAAATTTGTGAGGTGGAATATATTGATGAAAAGGGAGAGAAAAAAAATCTCAAATGTGATGGGCTTTTATCTACCTGCGTTCAGCATGAAATCAATCATTTAGACGGAAAACTAATCATTGATCGTTTATCAAAATTAAAGAAAGACTTTATTATAAAAAAAATTTCAAAAATTAAAAAAAATCCAGACAGAATAATAGTTTAAAGATGGTAAATAAAATTATCTTTATGGGTACCCCGATATTTTGTGTTCCGATCTTAAAATCTTTATATCAAAATGGCTACGATATTTCTGTGGTTTTTACTCAACCACCACAAAAATCTCATAGAGGACAAAAAATTAACAAGAGTCCAATTCAGGGTATTTCTGAAATTTTAAATATAGACTATAGAACACCCAAGACACTCAGGGATAATCATGAGGAGTATGAATTTTTAAAAGAGTTAAACGCTGATCTTGCAATAGTATGTGCATATGGACAAATTATTCCCAAAAATTTTTTAAACTTAACCAAAAAAGGCTTTGTAAACATTCACGCCTCAATACTTCCTAGCTGGCGAGGAGCAGCACCTATTCAAAGATCGATTATGAATTTAGACTCTGAAACAGGAATAAGTATTATGAAGATGAATGAAGAATTAGATAGTGGACCGGTAAGCAACACATATAAGGTTAAAATACATAAAAATCAAAATGCTCAAGAAATTTCAGAAAAACTATCCACTTTAGCTGCAGAAAAAATTTTAGATAATGTAGATGATATACTTGAGGATAAAGCAAAGTTTATTGATCAAGATCATTCAAAAGCAACTTACGCAAAAAAAATTCGTAAAGAGGAGTCTCAAATTAGTTGGGTTGAGGATGCCTCAAAAATTATTGGAAAAATAAATGGATTATTTCCCTCCCCTGGAGCTTCTTTTACTTTTAATAACGAAAGATATAAAATCTTGAAAGCCGAAATTGGTAATGGCATAGGTCAAGTTGGAGAAATAATATCGAATCAGTTAGAAGTGGCATGTAATAATAATCAATCTATTAAGATTCTCGAAATTCAAAGACAAGGAAAAAGACCACA